>Ga0210024_1000335_pt1 | contig 41719 bp, 38 predicted proteins | sample CryGeymeta201525_FD_183988 | JGI IMG/M metagenome (GOLD analysis project Ga0210024, IMG submission 183988) | Groundwater microbial communities from Crystal Geyser aquifers in Utah, USA - Crystal Geyser metaG 2015-25 (SPAdes) (version 2) | ecosystem: Environmental > Aquatic > Deep subsurface >...
TGAGAGAAATGGAAAAAAGAGGAATAAAAAGTTTTCCCAAAACTTCCCAGGCAATGCCGAAAGATTATTTAGATGCTTTTGAAAAACAATTGAAGAAATTTGAGAAAGTTTTATGTATTACCTTAACTTCCAAACTCTCTGGTTGCTATAACTCGGCAATTCAGGCAAGGGAAATGTTAAAGGAAGAGGAAAAAAAGCGAGTTTTTGTTTTAGACACTCAAAATGCGGCCGCCGGTGAAGCCCTTTTGGTTTTGAAAGCAATTGAACTAATCCAAGAGCAAAGAGAAATTGAGGAAATAATTGAAGAGATTAAAAACTTAATTCCCAAAACCCATTTATATTTGATGTTTGAAGATCCAAAATGGATTGAAAATTTAGGAAGAATAACTAAATCTCAAGCCGAATGGATAAGAAGAATGAAAAAAATTTGGCTTCATCCGATAATGGCATTAAAAGAAGGAGTAATTGGAAAAGGCGGAATCGTCTTTGCCAAAGATATGGCTGAAGCTTTATTTAAAAAGGCAGAAAAAGAATCGAAGAAAGATAGGTCAGAAGGCAAAAAAATTAGAGCAATAATCAATCAGGCCGACAATTTAGAACAAGCCGAAAAACTGAAAAAAATGTTAAAAGAAGAGATAGGAGTAGAAGTATTATTTATCAGCGAGGGACCACCACTAATTTGTGCTGCAGTAGGTCCTGGGGCATTACTTCTGGGCTGGCAAGCAATTTAAACCCAGTAAAGAAAACAATCTTCTACGGGGTAAACCCCGTATAACAACAAAGTTGTATACGGGGCAAGAATTTATTATAATATCAAGTATGGCCAAAGTTTATATCAAAGGCGTAGGAATGACAAAATTTGATTATAGCCAGAAATTCTGGTGGCAGTTTGCCTATGAGGCCGCAATGGAAGCCCTGGAAAATGCCGGAATGAAAATTTCCCAAATTGATGCCATTTTCCTTTCAGCCATTTCTTCAGCCGCCGGTCCGGAAAGCGAACACCAGGTCCACAAGGCCTCAATGATTTCGGATTTATTCAAAATAAATTGCCCGATTGTTGAAGTACCGGCTGTTTGTGCCGGGGGCGCGGTTGCCTTCTGGTTAGCCAGTAATTGTATTTCGAAATTCAAAAATATCTTAGTTTTATCTGGTGAAAGATTAGTTGAAAGCATAACCGAAGTCACCACCGATCGAATTTTGGCTGCTTCGGAAAGAATTCTTGAACAAACCGAAGGATTGATTTTTCCGGTTCAAAAGGCAATGGTCTGGCAACAATATATGCAAAAATATGAAGGAACGATGGATGACCTGGCCTTGGTCGCTTTTAAAAATCACCGAAATGCGGTTTCCAATCAAAAGGCCTATTTTTATCAAAGGCCAGTGACTCTGGAAGAAATTAAAAATTCGCCGGTTGTGGCTTCCCCTTTCAGATTATACGATTGTTCTCTTTCGATTAATGGCGGAGCAGCCGTCATTATTTCCCAAGAAAAAACCGATGTCGAATTAGTAGGTTCTGGTTTTGCCACCGATTATATCTTGGCTTTTTTAAGAAAAGACCAAACTCATTATTTAGCCAGCCAAATGGCAGCCAAACAAGCATACGAAGAGGCAAAAATTAAACCCGAAGATGTTGATGTTGCCGAAGTCCATGACGCCTTTACCTCAGAAGAAATCATTGCCTATGAAGATTTGGGATTTGCACCTTTAGGAAAGGGACCGGAATTGCTCAGAAAGGGATTTTTCAATTTGGATGGAAAGTTGCCGGTAAATCCTTCCGGAGGTTTAAAAGCCAAAGGTCATCCCATTTCAGTCACTGGTTTAGCCCAGATTTATGAAATTACAAATCAATTGAGAGGGCGGTGTGGAGAAAGACAGGTCAAAGGAGCAAAAATTGGCTTAACCCACAATTTGGGCGGCAATGGCGGAACAGTAGTTGTATATATTTTTAGAAAAATTTAAATTATGGAAAAAATTATTATTTCAAAAAAGGGGGAAATTTTAGAATTCTTAGTGGCTTTATTTTTAATTTTTCTCGGCGCAATTTTGCGTCTTTTGCCTCATCCGCCAAACTTTGCCCCAATTTCAGCCATAGCTTTGTTTGGCGGCGTCTATTTTTCGGGGGTATTGGCTTTGGTTTTTCCCATTTTAGCCATGCTCATTTCTGACTACTTTATTGGCTTTTATCAATTTTCTTTAATGTCATTTGTCTATCTGGGCTTTATAATTTCAGTTTTCTTAGGTTTTTGGTTGAAGAAAAATAAAAAATGGTATACGATTTTTGCTGCCTCTTTATTCTCTTCAATTTTATTTTTCATTTTGACAAATTTTGCAGTCTGGGCTTTTACCAATTGGTATCCAAAAGATTTTCAAGGTTTCATTCAATGCTACCTGATGGCAATTCCTTTTTTCAAAAACACTGTCTTGGGAGATTTATTCTATGTCACTTTGTTTTTTGGAATCTATCAATTAGCCGAGGTTTTCATTGTAAAAAAATTTAAAGTTCCCGAAAAAGTTTTAATTTCGAAAAAATAGAAAATATGAAAAATTTATCAGAAATTTCTAACCCCGTTAGAAATAAATTTCTAAACGGGGCTAACGGGGTGAAAATTCTTTTAGTTTGGCCAAAATTTCAAGATACCTTTTGGAGTTTCAAATATGCCCTACCTTTTTTAGGAAAAAAAGCGGCCTATCCCCCTTTGGGTCTTTTAACAGTGGCTGCTTTATTACCAAAAGAATGGCAAAAAAAATTGGTTGATTTAAATGTTGAGAAATTAAAAGATAAAGATGTTTTAGAAGCAGATTTTATCTTTTTATCGGCAATGATTGCCCAAAAAAAATCGGTAAAAGAAATAATTAAAATCATAAAAAAATATAATAAAAAAATTGTTGCCGGCGGTCCCCTTTTTACCACCGGTTATAAAAATTATTTAAAAGAAATAGACCACTTTGTTTTAGGAGAGGCAGAAATTACTCTACCTCCTTTTTTGGAAGATTTGGAAAAAGGAAGTTTAAAAAAGATTTACAAGGCTGAGAATTTTTGTGACTTGAGAAAATCTCCCACTCCCCTTTTTGGATTAATCGATTTTAAAAAATATGCTTCCCTTCCCATTCAATATTCAAGGGGTTGCCCGTTTAATTGTGAATTTTGCGATATCAAGGTTCTCTGCGGTCCGATTCAAAGAACAAAAACCCGGGAGCAAATCTTAAATGAATTAACCACTCTTTATGAAAAGAATTGGCGAGAAGGAATCTTTTTTGTTGACGATAATTTTATTGGAAATAAAGAAAAATTAAAAATTGAAATTTTGCCGGCAATAATTGAATGGCAAAAAGAAAGAAATTTTCCTTTCACCTTCATCACTCAAGCATCGATCAATTTAGCCGATGACGAAAAATTGATGGATGCGATGGTTGAAGCCGGATTCAAAAGTGTTTTTGTCGGAATTGAAAGTGTTGAAGAAGAAAGTTTGAAAGAATGCAAAAAATTCCAAAATGTAAATCGGGATTTATTAAAATCGGTAAAAATTATCCAAGCCCACGGTCTGGAAGTTCAAGGAGGATTTATTTTAGGTTTTGATAGCGATACCCCTTCCGTTTTTGAAAGAATCAAAAACTTTATCCAGAAAAGTGGAATTTGTGCGGCAATGGTTGGGTTATTACAGGCACCGCCAATGACCAGATTATGGGAAAGGTTAAAAAAAGAAAAGCGATTATTGGGGGAACCGAGCGGTGAAAATACCGACGGCACTCTCAATTTTATTCCCAAAATGAAAAAAGAAATTTTAATTTCCGGTTATAAAAGAATAGTGAAAATTCTTTATAAACCAAAAAATTATTATCAAAGAATCATTAATTTTTTAAGAAATTACAAGCCAAAAAGGACTTCTTTCCGACTCGATCTTCAACATTTTTTTGCCTTTTTGAAATCAATTTGGTATTTAGGAATTAAAGACAGAGAAAGATTTCACTATTGGAAGCTTTTGTTTTGGACCTTAATCAAAAGACCAAAATCTTTTCCCAAGGCAATCGAATTAGCAATATTTGGATTTCATTTTAGAAAATCATTTGAAAAAATATAGTGGTAATACCCAAGTTAGTCGCTCGCCCTCTCCAGAACTTCGTTCCGGCGCTCGGCTTTCGCCTCGCTTCGGGCTCGCTCTCCAGAAACCCACGGTTTCTGGCGGTCGCTTCGCTCCCTGTTTTCCTATACGGGAGAACCGAAGGGTTCTCCCGACCCCCTCTCCTTATTGGGTCGGTTATCCATAAAATTTATGTTTTATCAATGTCCAAAATGTAAAAAAACTTGGCAATATCCGCTTCAAAAATGTCCGGAGTGCTTTTTGAAATTGGAAAGATTTGAAAGCAAAAATTTGAAAGTGATTGGAATTTCCCGGGTGCTCATCCCTTCTCCTATGCATCCAAAAGTTCCCTATTTTGTTTTGCTTTTGGAAGATGAAAATGGCAATAAATTTGTTCAAAAATTTACCCCGTACCGAACCGGAGGTTCTGATGCGGGGGCAATGAAAGAATACAAAATTGGAGATAGATTTGAGATAAAGGCAAGCCAAAATAAAAATTCTGTGGCAATTTGGCGGGCAAAATATGATCTTTACGAAGCAATCTCAAGAGTAATTTCTCTTTTGGGCGGGTTGAAAATAGATCAAAACAAAAAGATTTTGATTTTGCCAACTTTAGTTTCGGTTTGCCATCCTCATGAAAGAGAAAATACCCACCCTGAAGTTTTGAGAGAATTAATAAAAATTTTGATTGAAAAAGGAGCAAAAGCAGAAAATATTAAGGTGGCCGGTCAAAGCCATAGCGAAACCCCAATTGAGGCAATGGCAAAGAAATCCCAAATTTTATCAGTTTGTTCAGAAAATAAAGTTGAATTTTTGGATTTGGGGAAAGGTATCTTCAAAAGAATTGAGAAGGAAGGTTTAGTTTTTGAAATTTCCGAAGAAATTTTTAAAAATGATTTAATAATTAATTTGCCCATTTTAAAATTGGATTCAAAATTGGGAGTAAAAGGAGCAATGGAAAATTTAATCAGATTTTGGAAAAAAGAGAATTTTTTAGGTCAAAAATATCTTTATGGGGAAGAAGAATTGATTTTGAAGTTGAAAGAAGTGTTCTCCTCCTTCGCCAAGGCTTCGGAGGATAAACCTAAAATTTTAAACCTTGCCGATGGAACAATCATTCAAAGATCAAACCGGCAGGCAGTTATTTTAGATTTAATTTTGGCCAGTTTTAATCCACTAAATTTAGATAGGGTTTTTGCCGAAATTTCAATGATTCCTTTGCCAGAATATCTAAAATCAGTGAAAATCTCAGAAATTCCAATTTCCGGTCGAGAAATTGGCGAAGTCCAATGGCAATTAGAAAAAATATAAAAGGTCGAGAAAACAAAGATTAACGCAATGTTTAACACCGGGTGTTAAACACTTTATAACTTTATATAAAATAATATGGAAAAAGTTAGTCTTCCAATAAACCCCGTAGAAAAGCAGGAGCTTTCTATCGGGGTAAAAACAAAAATTGCCGCCTGGTGGATGATAGCAACTGGAATAATAATTATAGTATTTCCAATGATTTTATTTCCGGAAGAAGAGATGAGATTTCTAATTCTTATATTCTTTCTTCTCGGTTTATTTTTTCTCATTTTTAATTTCTATCTCTTAAAAAGAAAAAAGTGGGCTTGGTACGCTATTATAATATCACTTTTTAATATAGTAGCCTGTGGAATTGTAATAATATTTCTTTTTACAATTAATTTATTCGCATTAACTAATATATCTATTAAAGAAATTTCACGCGATGTCTTACTGTTAATTATTTTTGGCTTCGTTCCTTTCTTGATCCCTCTCGTTCTTCTTCTCCTTGATCGGAAAAATTTCTGGAAAATTGCCACTTAAAAATAACGGAGAACGGTTCTCCGGAGGCAAAAAATAAAAGGTCAGAAAAATATAAATTTCTTCCCCACCTATAATCCTTCCCTATTTTAATCTTCTCTCTTAAGAGGGAAGAAAAAAAGGAAAAAGATTGAGGAGGGGCCAAAATATGTATAATTTTCAAGAAAAAGTAGTTTTAATCACCGGGGCTTCGAGGGGAATTGGTTTAGCAATTGCCAAAAAATTTGCCAAAGATAAAGCAAAATTAGCCTTAAACGACATTCCCCAAGCCCAAGAAGAGTTAAAAAAAGTCGTCGAAGAATTCAGAAAACAAGGCATTGAAGCCAAATATTTTTTAGCCGATATTTCAAAATACGAAGAGGTAGAAAAAATGATGGGCCAAATTCAAAAAGAATTTGGCAGGTTAGATGTTTTGGTTAATAATGCTGGTACAATTGCCGATAGAACTTTAGCAAAAATGACAAAAGAAGAATGGCAAAAAGTAATTGATGTTAATTTAACCGGTGTCTTCCATTGCACTAAATTGGCTTTGCCTCTTCTCATTCCTAACCAGGGAAAAATCGTTAGCATTTCTTCAGTTGTCGGAGAGAGAGGAAATTTCGGCCAGACAAATTATGCCGCTTCAAAAGCCGGAATTTTGGGCTTTACCAAATCATTGGCAAAGGAATTGGGAAGGTTTGGAGTGAGAGTTAATGCCGTCTGTCCCGGTTTAATTGAAACCAGGATGATAGAAACGATGCCAGAACAAGTAAGAGAGACGGCAAAAAGATTAACTTGTCTTGGCCGATTTGGAAAGCCAGAAGAAGTAGCAAATGTCGTTGCCTTTTTGGCTTCCGATGAATCCTCATTTGTTACCGGAGCAACAATTGATATCACCGGCGGTCTCGCCCTATAAGTTGTCACAGGTCCGACCTCGGTCAAATTGTCACAGGTCCGACCTCGGTTAATTTTATGAAATTAAATAAAGAGGAAATTAAAGAAATTATCCCCTACTCTGAGCCATTTTTGTTTTTGGATGAGGCAGAAATTATTTCAGAAAATGAAATTAAAGGCGCCTATCAGACAAAAACTGATGATTATTATTTCAAGGGCCATTTTGTTGATTTTCCAATAATGCCTGGGGTTTTAATCCTTGAGGCAATCGGTCAACTATCTACGATTTTATTAAGAAAAAAAATAGGGCCGGAACACAAGAATCTTCATTTTTTGGCCTACGATCTCAGATCAGTTCAATTTTTAAAACCTATTTTTCCGGGAGAGAAAATTACTTTAAAAGCAGAAATTTTAGGAATCTACCCCGTGAGTGAGAAAACAAAAATAGCCCGAGTAAAAGGTCAAGCCTTAGCCGAAAATGACTTAAAGGCCGAAGGTCGTTTTTCCGTCGTAATCGTCGACAAAAAAGAATTTTCACAAAAATATAGTATGCGAAAAGCCTGAGCTCGCTTCGTTCGCTCTATGCGAAAAAGCACATGCGAATTAAAAGACCGTGATTTCTACGATCGTAGAAAACGCGGTCAAGCTAAACATTCTGGGGATAAAATAAACATGTTTGAGAAAAATAAAGTTTGCAAACTTTTGGGGATTAAATACCCCATTATTTTGGGGGGGATGGCGGGAATTACGGAATCTAATTTGGTTTCGGCAGTTTCCAATGCCGGAGGCCTTGGAGTTATTGGTTCGGGTTTAATGCCCGATTCTTGGTTGAGAGAAAAGATTGAAAAAACTAGAGAAAAAACGAAAAATCCTTTTGGAGTAAATTTGTATTTACAAAATCCTAAAGTTCAGGATTTAGCCAGGGTGATAATAGAAGAAAAAGTTCCTACCGTCTTTACCGGCGGCGGCAATCCCCTACCCTTTTTTCCTTATTTTCAGGCAGCCGGAATTAAAATCATTCCGGTTGTCCCTTCGCCAAGATTGGCAAAGAAAATGGAAGAAAATGGAGCCGATGCCGTTGTGGTAGAGGGATTGGAAGCAGGAGGCCATATCGGAGAAAATACAACCTTTTGCCTAATTCCTCAAACAAAAGAATTATTAAAAAATATTCCTTTGATTGCAGCTGGTGGAATTTATGATGGCAAAACTGCCGCCGCTGCCTTTTCACTTGGGGCTGACGGTATTCAAATGGGAACCAGATTTTTGGCTTCAAAAGAATGTCAAATTTCCGATGCCTATAAAAAGAAAATTTTGGAGGCAACGGCCGATGATATTAAAGTTATTTTGAGATTTACCGGCCATCCTTTACGAGTGATTAAAAATCAACTTTCTGAAGAATGGCAAAAATTAGAAGAAAAGGGGGCATTTCCTGAAGAAGTAAAGGCCGAAAAAATTGTCAGTGCAAAAACAACAGGTGACATTGAAAAAATTCCTCTAATGGCCGGTTTGGCGGCTGGTGGAATTAAAGAAATCAAAAGCTGCCAGGAAATCATTGATGAGATAGTAAATTATATCGCGAATTATAAACAAATCTCAAGCGAATAATAAACGAATATAAAATCTAATTCGCTTTATATTCGCTTTAAATTAGCTTATTATTCGCGATAATATATGAACAAATTTGTCTCTTGGTTTTGCCATATTTTTTTAAAGCCGATTGTCAAAATTCTTTTCATCAAAGAGGTAAAAGGATGGGAAAATATTCCCAAAAGAAATTTCATTTTGGCTCCCAATCATTCCAGCCATTTAGACCAATTGGCAACAGGTTATGTTTGTGTCCCAAGAAAATTTCACTACATCGGTCAAATTGATCGATATCGAGGGACCGATCGAATTTTGTTGAACATTTTATATTTTGTCGCCGGGGTAATCAAGGTCCATCGAAAAAATGAAGAATCAAAAAAAGAGGCGGTAGAAAAATCAATCGAAGTGCTAAAGAAAGGGGCTTCTTTAATCATTTATCCTGAAGGGACCAGAACCAGAAATGGAAAAATAGGAGAAGGAAAACTGGGAATAACCAAAATTTTTTTGAAAAGCGGGGTGCCAATTTTGCCGGTGGGAATTAAGGGAACTTTTGAATTGATGCCACCGGGAACCAGTTTTCCAAAAATAAAAAGAGAGGTTGTAATCAATATTGGTAAACCTCTCTTTTTTGAAGAAGAACTAAATAGGGCTCAAAAAATTTCTGAGGATTCAATTGAATATCAAGAAATTTTAGAAAAAATAACCAAAAGAGTAATGGAAGAAATTGCCACTTTAGTAGAAAGGGCCTAATGAGATTTCAAAACAAAATAGATTCTTTGGAAAGCGGTGAAATTAGCTAAAATAGCAAAAATTATTAAAGTATAAACCGTCCAAGAGAAGTTAAAAATAGCAAAAACCATTGCCAAAAATATCAAAATCATTCTTTCCGGTCTTTCTAAAAGACCTTTTTTTAATTCTTCTTTTAAAATTTCTTTTTCTTTGGCTGCTGCTTTGGAATAAGTTGTCATTAGAGAACCAAAAAGAGAAAGAAAAATCCAGAATTTGGCTGGTAAAAAAATCTTGGGAAAAGGTAAAAATAAAAATCCCAAAAAAACCATTCCTTCTATATAGCGATCACAAATTGTATCCAAATAAGCCCCTAATTTTGTTTCTTTTCCTAAAGCCCTGGCCACTGCCCCATCAATAAAATCTAAAAAAGAGGCAAGAAGAAAAAATAAAATTGCCAAAATTAAATTATTTTTAAATAAACTCAGAAAACAAAAAAAGCCAAAAAAAAGTGAAATTAAAGTAAAAAAATTGGGATGTAGTTTTAATTTAGAAAATAAAAAGCCGATTCTTTCTGAAATTTTTTCAAATTTTTCCTTTTTTTGTTCCAACATTTGTATGCGAACAGCCCGCCTTCACCCTCGCTTCGCTCGGGTTTCGGCAATGCGAATGGGCACATACGAATATTCGTATTTTATTTAGTAAAATTTCTTATTCTCAATTTCGCAATATTTCTTTTTAAATGATCGCCGAATATTTCCCAATGAGAGATTTTTTCAAAAGCGATTTTAACATTTTTCTTTTTTATTTCTGCCAAAACCTCCTCAATTTTTAAATTTTCAGTGGGGATCTCTAAATATGCCTTGCCAATAAATTCAACGCAGTGGGAATCGGAACCGGCAGTAAAAGGAAGATTGTACTTTTTGGCAAATTCTTGGGCTTCAAGATTAGAAAAATTAAAAAAAAGCGAGGCATTAAAAACCTCAATTGCCACTCCCCTTTCTTGAAAAAAACTTCCGTATTTTTCGATTTCTGGGAAAGCCAGAAAAAAGTCGAAGGGATGGGCAATCACTGGAAGACCACCAAATTTAATTATTTTTTCAATTGTTTCTTTGGCCGAAATTTTGTCGGGAATTTTTTCTTTCAAATTTAAACCTAAAATGTCTCCGTCTTTGCTTTTAATTTCAATTCCCGGAATGATCAAAATTCTTTTCCCTTTGGCAAATTCTTGGGCTTCAATCGCTCCTTTCATTTCTCCGTGATCGCAAACAGCGATGCAATCAATTTTTTTCGAAAGTGCCATTTCAACAACCTCTTTTGGAGATGGAAGACCATCATAAGAAAAATTGGTATGGATGTGCAAATCTGCTTTCATAGCATGCGAATAGCCAACCCTCGTCCTCGCTTCGCTTGTCCTCGGGGTATGCGAATTGGCCCATTCGAATTAAAAATTATGGCAACTTTTCTTTCCACTCTTCCAAAATCTTTTTAGCAATTTCTTTACCGCCTAAGCCAAAGGAAATCCCAACCGCCAAAACAATTAATCCCAGGATGGCAACAAAAAGACTCAAGATTAAATGAGGAACAATTTGGAGTTGATACAAAATTGCTAAGGTCGCCAAAACCCAAATTGCTCTTCTAACGACCACTCCCAAAAACTTGGAATAACTGACCTCGGTTTTTTCTTCCTCTTCTTTAACTATTCCAAAGAAAATCCGATAGGTAAAATCAACCAAAAAAACGGTAGCCAAAAAAATTAAAGAAGCAACCAAAATATTTGGGAAATAATCTACAATCTTTGCTAAGAATTGACTAAACTGAGAAAGCCCCAAAAATTCAACAGCGAACAATAAAAAAACGAGGAAAACCAGCCATTGGGCAATCTCGCCAAAAAATTTCACCAAATCAAGATTGAGCCCCACTCGAGAAAATGCCTCGATCCAACCCAATCGTTTCATTATCTGATTTAAGCGAATTTTTTCCAAAAATTTTTTGATGACCTTTTTCAAAATTTTAGCTACAATCCAACCGGCTATCAATACTAAAAATCCCCCTAAAATCCGAAGTAAAAAGTTTTGATCAATTATGGGAATATTAAAGTTGTTCATATTATTAAATTATAATCCTTTAAAAAAGAGGGTCAACCCCCCACCTTTCGTAGTTTTTATAAAAATCTAAGATAAAAAATTTTGAAAGTATCATTAAATAAATGACGAAAGGTGGGGGGTCAAATCTTGCCATCGGAAATTTTAAGCCAAAAACCAAGCCGATTTCCGATAATATGGAGAAAAAAACTTAAAAAAAGGATTAAAAAATAAGCCGAGGTTGAAATGGGAAAAAAGAAAAAAGTAAAGAAAAGGGCACCAATAACAAAGCTGATTTGATCGAAGGGAATCCAAGAGTCTCCGGATTTAATATTTTTTCGTCTTTTGAAGAAACTGGAAATTAAATCTCCAAAAAGGGCACCGAAAGAAAGTAAAAATCCTAAAAAGAAAACATTTAATTTTTGATAATTGAAAAAACTGATTTTTTGAAAGAAAGAAAATTGAAAAAGAAATTTTTGAAAATAAGAAATCAAAATTCCCAATACTATTCCCGAAATCATTCCTCGCCAAGTTTTGTGAAAACCGAAAATTGGTTTTCCTTTAAAATTTTTTCCCAAATCAATGGGTTTGGCCAAAGATTCCAAAATGCCGGCTTTTTTAGCAAAAGTCGGCGCCATATTAGCAAAATAGGCGGGCAAAAAAAACCAAAGACATTGGAGAATAAAAGTCAAATTCATAACCTTACGAATTACGCCCCAGAAGTAGAACGCTTCGCGTTCACTTCGGGGCTGCCCCGTAGCGAGCCGAAGGCTCTGCTACTGGGGCGAATTTAATCGAATTACGAATATTTAAAGCGAAGGCAGGCTGTGAGGGGAGCATTTCACAGCCGATGAGCGAGGGCATCCTTGCCGAAGGGAACATTGCGCAGCCCCCCACCAAAATTATAATGAAGTACTTTTTAGATAGTATTGTTATGAAACTTTGTTCTCATCTTTATATTTCTTTTTATCCTAACTTCGAATTGGTGGGGGGCGAACAATAGCAGCGGCTGGAATAAACTTTGTTTTTGAAATTTTAGCCGACTGCGTGCTTCCTGAGGCAAGGTGCCAAGCGACAACCCTGAACATCCTGCCGAGCGACAACCTTGAAATCCAACTTGCCGAGCGAATAATCAGCTTGCCTTTGCTTATTTCAGCTCAACTTTGGCACCGGCTGCTTCTATTTTTTTCTTTATCTCTTCGGCTTCTTCTTTCTTGGCGTTTTCTTTCACCATTTGAGGAGCAGAGGCTGCCGCATCAACTAAATCTTTCGATTCTTTCAAGCCCTTGCCCGTAATATCTCTAACTGCCTTAATCACTTCAATCTTTTTATCTCCCACCTCCTTCAAGAAAATATTAAAAATTGATTTTTCTTCCTTGCCCGCCGTAGCTTCAGCGGAGGCGGGTGCCGCCACGGGCGCAGCTACTATTTGCGGTGCAGCCGAGACCCCAAATTTTTTCTCTAAAATCTTCACCAATTCTGCCAAATCCAAAACCGACATTTTTTCAATCTCTTCAACCAGTTTCTTAAATTTTGCCGGAACCTCTATTTTTTCTTCCTTGCCCGCCGTAGCTTCAGCGGAGGCGGGTTGTTCTTTTTTTTCAATCATAGTTTTTTTTCTCGCTAATAATAAACGAATTAAAAGCTAATATAAAGCAAAATATATTCGTTATTATTCGCTTTAAGATTCGCTTTTTATTCGCGAGATTAAATAAATTAGACCTTTAATATTTCCCTCTAACACATTGATGAAATTAGAAACAGGCGCTGATAAATTGCCGACTAATCGTGCCAAAAGTTCATTTTTAGTTGGAAGCTGGGCCAAGGTAATGACTTCTTCTTTTTCTCGAAATTTTTTGTCAAAATAGCCAGCCAAAATTTTTAAATTGGAATTTTCTAAAGAAAATCGGTGCAAAATTTTAGCCGGTGCAATTTCGTCTTCAAAACCAAAAACGATGGCAATTTGAGCTTTAAATTGGGCTAATTTTTGAGAAAAATCGGGGCTAAATTCTTTCAAAACCAAATTAAGCAAGGTTTTCTTTATCACTTTTATTCGAGAATTGGCCGGCTTTAACCTCTTTCTCAATTCAAAAAAATCTTTTACTTTTAAACCGGTAAAATTCACTAAAACCATCGTCTTTTGTTTTTTAAATTCCTCTTTTAAATCCTCTAAAATTTTTTTCTTTTCTTCTTTTGTTTTGGCCATCTTTTTTCAAATTAAATTGTCTGCCAAAGCAGACAACAATCTCTAAAAGATTGAATTTTCTGCCTCGATAGGACTTCGAATGCCTATTTTCTTCGGCAATATTTAAGTTTAATTCAGGTCTATTGGTTTGTCAATAGGTCAACCAATTTCTGGCCAAATTCCTCAGCCGCTCCCGGACCATTGGCAGTGATAATTTTTCCATCTACCACAACATCTTTATCTTCATAAATTACTCCGTTTTCTTTTAAAATTTTCACCGGACCTCTGTCCAGAGGAGAACTCCAAACAGTTGCCCTCTTTTCTTTCAAAACTCCGGCTTTTGCCAAAATCACAGGTGAAACACAAATTGACCCCAAAATCTTATTTTTTTCTATCGTTTCTCTCGCCACTTTATAAGAATTTTCATTATCCAAATATTGAAGACAGCCCGGTCCTCCAATAAAAACTACGGCGTCGAAATTGGCAACATTTAAATTTTTAACCAATAAATCAACTTCCGTGTCTCCCCCATCGGCACCAATGGACATACCTAATTTTGTTGAAACAGTGATTATTTTTACTCCGGCTTTTTCCAAAATTTCTTTTGGCACAAAATATTCAGCATCCCTGAAATCCCGAAAAGCAATAACTATTGCAATTTTTTTGTTTTCCAAAGTTTTTGGCATAATAATTTCTTCTTTTTGAGCAACTTCCATTTTTGTTAAATTCTTAAAAATAAAAACTCCAGCAACTACTACCAATATAACAATTATTAAAACAAAAATCAAATTTTTCCTCATTTGAATTTCTTTTTATAAAGATCGAGGGCGGAATTAATAATCTTTTTTGCCTCTTTGGCATCTCTCCATCCCTTGAACTTCGCCCACTTTTTTGGCTCCAATCTTTTATAGGTCTCAAAAAATTCTTGAATTTCCTTTAACAAATGCTCCGGCACATCTTTAATGTCTTTAAATTCTTTAAATCGAGGGTCATCGATGGGAACAGAGAGAATCTTCGAATCAAGGCCTTTTTCGTCTTCCAAAATTAAAACTCCTATCAGTCTGGCCTTAATGATGCATCCTACTTCAAAGGGTTCGTAAGTCAAAATCATAATATCTAGGGGGTCATTATCATTACACCAAGTTTGTGGCATAAAACCATAATCAACCGGAAAAACGACCGAAGAATGAATGACCCTATCCAAAACAAAAGCTTCCCATTCGGGATTATATTCGTATTTATCTCTCGATCCGCTGATTACTTCTACCACTACATTGATTTTTTCTGGCGGCTTATCTCCGGCTGGTATCTCTTTTAATAAATTCATAAAATTTTATTTGGTTAATTAAATCGTTTATTCATTTACCCAGATATTAACGGTTTCTCGAAGACCATTAAATTCGGCTTCGATTTGATAGGAACCTTCTTTTCGGGGAACAAAAATATTTTCCTCACCCTGACCGATAAAATCTCCATTAACAAACCATTTTACATTTTCTTTTGATTTTAAAATTATTTGACTATCTTCCAATAAAAATGTATCGCCTTCGTGGGGAGTTAAAATTAACGCCTCCTCTCTCTTTTTTAACATCTCCAAGGATTCATCGAAATTATCATTTGCTAACCCAAACTCAACATTGTCATTATAATTATATTCTTTGACTAAAGAAAAATCAAATGGAGTTTTCTTATTATACGGGGAATTTAAAAGTAATTCCATTGCCTCTGACCAAATTCTTCCTGCTCCCAATTGACCAGAAATCTCATCCATTGGCAGATTTTCGGTATTCCCCACCCAAACCCCAACCAAAAAATCGGGAGTAAAACCTATTACCCAGCTATCCTTAAAATCTCTCGATGTTCCAGTTTTCAAAGCATAATTTTCCTGGAAGAGATTTAACTCGGATTTTAATCCAAATTGTTCAATTCCGGTTTTTCGATCATTCAAAATTTTATTAACCAGTTGAATGTATTCGGGCCTGGCAATAACTTTTTCAGCAATTTTTTGATTTAAAAAAATTTTTAAATCTCTTAAAATTCCGTTATTGGGGAAAATGGTGAAATATTTAGCTAGATCAACCAAATTCATTTCCAAAACCCCAAGGGCTATTCCCAATTGATAGTTATTTAAATCTTGGACTGGTTTAAATTCTAAATCTTTTTCCAAAAAATTATAAAAATCATCCAGGCCAACAAATTCTAAAACTTTTAAAGATGGAACATTCAAACTATTGCTTAGGGCATAATGTAGATTCACCTCGCCTCGATATTTATAGTCAAAATTTTTAGGGTAAAGAGGAAAACCAAGGGCAGTAATGTATTTATATTCTCGGTCATCAACTAAAGTATACGGTCTCAATCCTTTTTCAAATGCTTTAAGATAAATAAAGGGTTTAATCGTTGAACCAATAGGTCTGGGTTTAGTTAACATATTTATCTGATAACCTTCTTGGAGAGATTTGGGATTAGGAGAACCGATCAAGGCCAAAATTTCATTTTCAGGTAATTTTATTACGATTAAGGCAGAGTTTTTGGCATTTTTAAATTTTAGATATTCGAGATTTCTTTGGATAATTTCTCTTAGCCTTTCAGTTAATTCTTTGTCGATTGTTAATTGATTTGACTCCAAATTTTCAATGAGGGGTTGAATTTCAAAAGAGAGATCTTCATTTAAATAATTTTCCATATTTTCCCTAACCGAGCTCACATCTCCCATTATTAATTCTTTGCTATTGAGATTCAATTTTTCAGCCAGATTGACGGCAATCTTTTTGTTGATAAATTCCCCGGGATTCGTTTCTGTTGGGCTAGAAATTGTGGCTAAAAGTTGCAAAATCTGGACCTCAGTTAAAAACTCAGGAGAAACACCAAAATAAAACCGGCTTGCCTCTTCTATTCCTTGAACCTGATTACCAAAATAAATTGAATTGGCATACATTTTTAAAATCTCTCCTTTGTTTTTGAAAATCTCTAAACTGATGGCATAAAAAAATTCTAAAATTTTATTTTTAAGATTCCTTTCGGCCTCTTTGCCTAATAAAATTTTTACCAATTGTTGAGTAATGGTACTGGAACCACTCCTGTTTCCCATCCCCAATTTAGCTAATCCAACTTGAAAAATGCTGATGGGATTAAAACCAAAATGCTCATAAAAATATTTGTCTTCTTTTTTAACTAAAAGTTCTTTAAGGCGCGGGGGAATTTCATTGATATATTGAGCTCTATATCCTTTTTTATTTGGCAAAACAGAAATCGTTTCTCCTTCTCTGTCTTTAATGACAAGTGAATTTTGGTTTTCGTAAATTTCCACCAACTTTTTCTGAGAATGGGAACTGATTATCAAAAAGAAGCAGATCAATAAAACAAAAATAATTATTGAAACATTTTTAAAATTGAATTTTGGCATATTATTTTTTTTCTTTAAGTTCCAATTGCATCACTTTTGTCATATTTTCGACAACCTCCTTTACTAATATTTTACCACCGAAGAATGTCAAATGAATACCATCGGAAACTCGAACTAATTTTTGTTTACCTTTCTCATCTAGCAAATAGGCGGTGTAATTTCCTTTCTCATCGGCTAACAATTCCCAAGTTGAAATAAATTTGGCATTTTTATGATTTAAAACCTCGGCTTGATAAATTTTGTTTAAAATATTTATTTTCTCAGAATATTTAGAATCTCTCATAATGGGAAAGCCAATCCAAAAGACAAAAATATCATTTTCCTTAAAAATTTTCAATAACTCTAAGACTCTATTTTGATATTCTTTAATCCACTCCTCTTTTCCAAACTTTACAAAATTGACAACAACTTTTCCTTCGGAAGTAGTTAACGCCTGGGCATCATTTGAACCTAGCATAACAATGGCTACATTTGGTTTATATTGAGAGATAAGTTCTTTGGCAGTCAAATTCCAATTGAAATAATCGGGTCTGGAAAGTCCGCTGGAAACCCTTCCCAGTCGAAAAACTTCGACATCTTTATAGTTTAATAATTCTCTTTCTAAAGGGTCGCCCACTCCGCCATAGACAGCGATAAAAGAATCACCAAGGATCAAAATTCTATAAGGGCTTTCAATTTTTTCAATCTTTATTTCTGATTCTTCTATTTTTTTCTCTTCAATCATCTTCTTCTCGGGAGTTTTTTCTTCTTTTTCGGAAATAATTTTTTCTCCAAAGATAAGGGGGGACTTTTTTATTTTCAGCCAGAAAAGATGTTCTTTTTCAAAAAAATCTTTTAATCCAAATTTTTCTTTTATTTCTTCTGATTTTTCAGCATAAGCCAAAATTATTGAGGAAAATATCTCATTTTGTTGTTTTGGCCTCTGGGTTTCCCAAATGACTGCTCTTTTTGATTCATAAAAAGGAACAGTTAAAATAATGAAAATAAGTATGAAGATTGCCTTTTTGTTTGGAGAAAAAAATTCTTTTTCCATAATTAAAATTTAAAGTAAATAAATGATGGTAAAATATCGGGGCTAAACTTAAATATTAAGATTATCAAAATGGGGAAAAGTAAAAGCAAAAGAAAAAATGGTAATTTTTGTTGAAAATTGATTAAAAATTTAATGATTTTTCTTTCAAGCAAAAAAACAAAAAAACCAAAAATTATTAAAAATAAAATATAAATTTTAAATGGCTCAAAAATTTTATGAAAATTAAAAAGGGATTTAATGAGCGAAAAAGAGGTCTGGAGATTTTCCGATCTGAAAAATATCCAGCCAAAAGAGATAAAATTAAAAGTTAAAAAACCGGCCAAAAAACTTGAAATGGCTTTTTGCCAACTATTCCTTAAAAATTGGGAAGATTTTTTCAAATCCAAAAAGGCATGATTTAAAGTAAGTCCCAATCCCTGCCAAAATCCCCAAAAAATAAAATGACCGGCTGCTCCATGCCACAAACCGGTGAGAATCATCGCCACCATTAAATTGAAATACTTTCTCAATTTTCCTTTTTGACCTCCTCCCAAAGGAATATAAACATAATCTCTAATCCAATCGGAAAGAGTGATGTGCCATCGCCGCCAAAAATCCCTCAAATTTGTTACCAAATAAGGTGAATCGAAATTGATTGGTGATTTAAAACCTAATAATCCGGCAAAACCAATTGCCATATCAGAATAGCCGCTGAAATCAAAATAAATGACAAGGGTGTAGGCAAAAATTGCCAATAAAATAATGAGTGGCGAATGGTTTTCCGGAACGGCAAAAACATCATCGGTAATGGATATGGTGAGATAACTCGAGATCACTAATTTTTTAAACAAACCCATCAAAATTAAAGCGAAATTTTCAGCCAAATTTTCGATTTTCTTTGCCCCTCCATCCTTCAATTGAATTAAAAAATCGCCAGCTCTCATTATGGGACCTGAAAGCAAATGAGGAAAAAATGAAACATAAATGGAAAAATCCAAAAAGGAAGAGGTGGGCATTATTTTCCCTAAATAGACATCGATGTTATAGGAAATGACCTTAAAAATATAAAATGAAAGGCCGATGGGCAAAATGATTTCTAAAAGCGGAAAATGAGCTGAGAAACCAAATCTTTCTAATAAAGATTCAGCAGAAACGCGAAAAAAATCATAATATTTAAAAATTCCCAAAAGAGATAAATTATAGATTAAGGATATAATAAAAAAATTTTTTTTCTTTCCGAAAAAATCTTTATAAATTGAGAGGGCGCTTAAAAAATTAAAAAGAGAAACCAAAATTAAAATTAAAAGGAATCTCAAATCCCAGACCGAATAGAAAAAATAACTTGCTAAAAGCAAAAAGAGACGCCAAATGAAGGACCATTTTTTTAAAGACCAGTTTAAGATTAAAACGAGAGTAAAAAAGGCAAAAAAATCGAGGGTAGGAAAAAGCATAATCTATTCAATCTCAAAATAACTTCCGGCCGTCCTGCCAAAATTTTCAGGAAAATACATTTCTGAAACCTGGGCTGGTAAATGACTGAATTTACCCTTAATCAAGGCTCGAACATAATAATCAAATTCATAAACTCCTGGGCTTAAATTCTCAAGATACAAAAAGACCCGGTCATCGTAAGTTTCTTTGAAATCAGGATAGAGAGAGCGATCAAAATGTTCTCGCCAATAATTTCTATCTTTATAGTATTCTTCGACCAAAAGTGATTTTTGTTCGGTAGCCAAATCAAGGTTGACAATTTCCATTCCAGCTGGAATGAAGTCTTCAACCATCACGAATTTTCTGGTTTTAGGAACAGTTATTTCCAAATGCCCCCTTAAAATTTTCCCCACCTTCGCTTTAGAAAGCGGATTTTTATTTTCTTTATCATCTAAATGATAAAATTCTCGGCTGATGCTAAATCCTTCATCTCTGGGCGGGATTTGATCAGATGGCAAATAATATTTTAATGAGAGATCATAATAATAGGCATTGGGAAGTTGATTGAAATTTGTCTTTTGGAAAGAAACGATATTATTTTCATTAAATTTTAAATTTTCGATTGGAATTTCCTTTTTGAATTGATCCAAAATCGTTTGAGGATTAAAATTAAATTTTCCTTCCGATTTTTCATTAATAAATAATTCCAAAAAGAAATTTGACTCGGTTTCCTTTTTCCATTCCAGATAATCTGTTAGAGCATCGATGACCGAAATTGTATTTTGGGTTGATCCCCAGGCGCCATCTTTTTCTCTCGAATTTAAGATCCACCTTAAAACCTTTTCCAAAATTGGGTTCTCAGATTTTCGAGCAACCTGGGCTTTCAAATATAAGGCAGTATTTTTAATTGGGGTTTCATAATATTGCCAATTGAAATTTTTGCCGGTTTCTAAAAATGCTCCCCTACCATCAATATCAATCCGGTTATCTAAAATATCAAAAATCTTATTCTTTAATCTCAGATCAAATCCTTCATTCAGCAAAATGGCTAAATAAGCCAGGGAATTGTTACTAATTTTTTCTTGCAAAAAGAGGTCGTCATTAGCTATCTCAATTATTTTCCCTCTTAAAGCGCCGTCCTTTTTGAAGTTTGGCAGAGAGAATAATGTATAGGCGGCTAAAATGACATTATTTTTGTCTTGATATAAATCATGATTGGTAGTTATTTCTTTATAAACATAGTCAGACGCCTGGGCCAAACTATCCTGGTTAATCTTAAATCCAGCCAAAGAAAGGTTATTCAAAGTATCCAGAACGTGCAAGGTTAAATGAAAATTTGATTTTCCTCCCCTCCAAAATGAGAATCCCCCATCAAAATTTTGGTTATTGTAAAGTTTGACTAATCCGATTTCTACAACTTCATCTATTGTATATTCTTTGTCTTGATATTTAATTTTTTCTAATTTAAATTTCTCTCCAATATTCGGCAAATTTAATCCCCTTTTGACAATGGCAATGGCATCTAACTTTGAGGCAATTTGTTCTGAACAACCGTAAGGAAATTGCAATAAATAATTGAGGGCATCGGAAAGAAATACCGCTAAGGTGGCGCTACTTTTTACTTGCAATTCTCCTCTATCCTTGAGGATATTTTCCGGCAAAAATACATACTCTTTAAAAACCGGGGCGGTGGTGTAATTGGAAGTGGCAGTGACTTCATAAGTATTATTAGGAGTAACGTTAATTGTTTGAATTACCGTATCTTCCAATTTATCACTTTTCGCCGATATCAAAAATTTATGTTCTTTTTCTGGAGATTGAGATGGAGCTTCGACTTTAAAGAAAACGGTGGCAGTTTTTTGAGGCTTAAGAGTAATTTCTTTTTCTGAATCGTCCTTTAAAATTAAAGTTTGACTCTCAAACTTTATCTTTATTTTTTGGACATCTTTGCTTTGATTGAAAATTTGGGCTCCAATTTGAAAGATATCGCCGGGAATTATAAAGCGAGGCTTCAAGGGTATTACCATTAATTCTTTCTTGGTCAAAAATTCGATGTAATTTACTCCAAGTTTAGTATCTTCGGTCAGTCCTAAGGTCTCGGTCTGCCAGGTGGTTAAGTTGTCGGGCAAGCTAAATTTAACTTGGGCTTTGCCTTCTTCATCAGTTCTTACTGCTGCCTGCCAAAGAGCCGTTTCCCTGAAAATTCCTCTCACTTTTTTGGCTAAGGCTTCGGGAGCCATTCCCGCTCCTCCTTTGGTTGGAATTTCGACTTCGACTAAAATATCTTTGATGTTGCTGGCTGTAGAAACAGCCAAAGGAAAACCACCATAGAAAAATATTAAAGGGTTTTTCTTTGGATTTCCTTTCAGGGCTAAAACGCTCAAATCAACAACCGATATTGAAACTTCAGCCGGGACACCTTTTCCCGTATAATCTTTGGTCAGTATATCTAAATTTACTTCCTCTCCTGGCAAATAAAATTTCTTATCTGATTTAACTTCGATATCCAACTCTTTTCTTTCTCGATTAATTTGAAATTCAACTTCCCCAAATTTTATCTCTGGTTTATTTGAAACTAAAAGAACAGAAAGATAAACATTGGGCAGATATTCTTCTTTTGTTAAGAAATTAAAACTATAAAGATTTCCTTTAATTTCTTTTATTTGATAATCAAAAATTTTGCCTCTTTCAATTGAAATGAAAGCCTTAGCCCGGGAATAGGGAGATTTAATAATAATTTTCCCTTCTTCCCCAATATTGAGATCAGTTTTTTCGGCTTCAATTTCTAACTGGGTATCGGTTGTTGGTTTAATTCTTACTTCTCCTTCACCAAAAACATAAAGCTCGTAAATAGCAAATATTAAATTATTTTTCTTATCTTGAGCACTGACTTCGACTTCGTATTCTCCTTCTTTTGAAATTTCAATTAGTTGAGAATAGTTTCCTTTGGCATCGATATTGAAATTAAATTTGTTTATCAACTCTCTTTTTTTCTCCCATTGATAACCGTAACCACCTCCTGCCTCTTGTCTTTTGGCGAAAATCCAATCTATTTTATAAAGAGCGAGGTTAACATTTTTTACTGAAATTTCTTTGCCTTGAGTATCAACCGATTTTACTCTAAGATTTACCTTTTCATTTTTACCAAAAAATGATTTATCGGTTTTCAGCCCCAAATAAAATTCTCCGCTGTGCAAAATAAATGATTTTTGAGCCGAAATACTTCGACCCTGAGGATTTTTCACCGTAACATCAACGACAATGATTTTGCTTTTCCTATCCTCTTTTTCCTTAAAGAATTTTTCCAAATCGAGTGGCTGGGAGATTTTTGCCTTTCCCTGGCTGTCAAGCGAAGTTTCACCTCTCAAAATGAATTTGTCTCCGTAAGGATGAGGTGGCCAATAATACCAACGGGAATCGAAATCAAAATATTCATCTTTGTAACGATCGAAATAATAATTTTGAGAACTAATTGTATAACTCACTTCTCCTCCCTCTAACGGCACTCCAAAATAATAATTTGCCTCAACCTCCAAATTTAATGTTTCTTTTGAAATATATTCATCTTTATCAGTTTTCAATTTTACTTCAAAGGGAGCCGGCACATATTCTTGAACATCAAAATAAATGCAACTATAATCTTTCGCACAAATTCGATAGGAACCCAAAGGAGCATTATTTTCTAAAATGAGTTTTGTGTCAAATGTTCCAAAATCGTTAATTTCTAAATCCTGATTGAAAATTTGATCTCCTTTGGAATTAAAAACTTTCAAATTAATCGGCTTTTCTCTGAAAATTTCGTAGCTCCCGTCATAACCTATTCGATAAATTCCCTTAATAAAAACTTCTTGACCTGGTCGATAAATGGGTTTATCAGTATAAAGATAAATTTTTTGAGCCAGAGAGGCCATTTCTGCCCAATCCAGTCGGCTTTCTCGAGAAGGAATTAAAGTACTGTCTCCATTTTTACTCACAATCACTCCTTTCAAATCATAAATCACATCGGTTGAAGCAATACCTTCTTCATTGGTGTAATAGACACCTGCCGGAATTATTTGATATTTTTCTTTTCCTCGATAAAGTTCAACTTTTGCCTTTGAAACTGGTTCTAAAGTAGAAAGGTTAATGACCCAATAAAGATTGGAAAGTTCCTCTAGTTGTTTTGAGGAAAGGGGTTCTTTTAAGCCATAACTTGCCTGCTGGGGTGAAATTCTTTTTTCGGCAACCGCTAAGTTTGTAATAGTTAAATAGGTCCTTTCATAAACCGGCCGATAAATGTTTTGTCCTCTTTCCCAATAGGAAGCTAAATAATTAGGATGAGAAAAAGTTAAAATATAATGGCCGGTCGGATTTTCAAAATAATTTTTGATATCTATTTTAAAATAATTTTTAATCCAATACTTTTTAGGTAATTCAATTTTATCTTCAATTTTTTCTTGGCAATTCCCTACAACGCTCGGTGGGTCGTAATAATTCGGTTTATTTTCGAGATAATAAAGGAAATCAGAAGCACTTAATTTACAAATTTCCAAATTCAGATATTCCATATTTTCTGTTGCATAAGTCAATTTTGTCTTTTCAGGAGTTGTAACATTGTAAGATTTCTGGAGATAATAAAAACTTAAGTGATAACTTGGCATCTCGCCAGTAGTAAGATTCAAAATTAAATCTTCTCTTTGGCTAAAGACATCTTCTAGTTTGATTTCTAAAGAATATTCACTCAAAGGCATCAAACCATAATTAATCCGGGTTTGAAATTCACCAACCTTGCATTTTTCTTCAAAATAGGTAACCTTCCAGGATTTCCCCCAACTTTTTATTTCATAATCTAAATTGGCTTTGAAATAATTTCTCAAATCCTCTTTAGCAGGAACTGAAATCGGGGTATTTGAGCAAATGATAAGTTCAGTCAAGCTGGCTTCAGTTGAATTTTGCTGAGGAAAGGTTTTTAAAATCTTAAATTTAGGATAAGAAGTAATTATTTTTTTGATTGGTTCCCGGTTAATAACTATTCCTTCGAGATTGGTAATTTTTTCAAAATTAATTTCCAAATTTTCCCCAAGAGAAATTTTATCACCTTGGAAAATCAAGAAAATTCTTTTTTTATCTGGAACTTTTTCGCATTGGGTTTCTTCTTCCCCTTCTTCTTTGCATTTTTCACCATAGCCAATTTCTTTTAATTTTGGAGCTGAAATTTTACTTTTTGCCAGATCGATTTCCTCATAAAAACTAACCCAAAGTCTACCCTGAGGATCAAAAAATTCAGGGCTGGCATATTCAGTTCGATTTGATTGGGCCGAAATTTGAGCAATGGGGCTAGTCACCCAAACATTGGTTACTCTTTCTTCATCTAAATTAACATCCCCCTCTATTGGATAAGCTTTATTAATTTTTAGGGTATAATTATTTTCGAAATCCCAAAATTTTTTTCTCCCAAATCGATCTGCCTCGTTATAAATCTGAATTATGGTCTGATCTATTTCCTCCTTTTCCAAAACCTTTGGAAATTCAAATCCAAAACTGGCAGAAAGGGAAGCCAAAAAATTCCGGAAAATTTTTGAGCCGGAAACTTCCGAAATTTCTTTCCTTTTTAACTCTTTTCCGTATTCGGCAATAAAAGGTATTTCTTTTCCTGTCCTGTTATCTATTAAAGTAATTTCTTTTTTTGTTTTTTCTAAATCAACCGGTTGATTGAAATAAATTGAAATTGGTTGATTATAAATAATTTGTCCCTGAGTCAAATCTAAATATCTTAACTTTCTGGTAATAAATTCAATTTCCTTCCCTTTCACTTCCAATCCATCCATTGAAACTAATCCTGATTTTATTTTCACTTTGTAATGGGAAGATCTTTGTAATCTTTCTTCAGGAATGAATTGTAAATTACTGGTGGTAATCCATTTAAACCTACCTTTTGTCTCGGGAAGAATTTCCACCGGAACCTCTTTTTCTTCTAAATAACCCAAGGTAGTTAGAGGAACCATTGGCCGATTAAAAACAATAGTGATTTCTGAATTCTCAGGAGCCTCTGAACCTTCTTTTGGAAAAATAGCAATTATTTCTGGATCTTCTGTTACCAAAAAGTCACTCCGAATTAACCCCCCATCGGCAGTAGTTAATTCCGCTAAATAATAACGATTCAATTTCAATTTTTCTTTTGGCTTAAAAACGATTTCCTTTTCTTTTTCCGAGGGCAACCATTCCCCTTCTATTTCCGGATAAAATTTGACATTTTTCTGAGCAATTTCCTTTTCAATTTTTGTCGGTAAATAGATAACGAGTGCTGCGCTTTGAGATATTTTTTCATTAACTAATCGATAAACTTGAGTATAATATGGTTTGAAAATTTTTGGTCTTTTTCTTAAAAAATAAAAGCTGCTTACTGCAGTAACTATAATGATTAAAATTAAAATTGAAACGAAAATTTTTTTCCGAGAAATTTTTTGGAGATAATCCCTTAACATTTTAATATTTTATAATTTTTATTTTCAAACGTCGAGTAGCTGGCTATGTGGTGATTAAACAATTTTACCTCAAGTATTTTACTTTGGCAAGGTTGTGTTCTTGTAAGGTTTTGCTGAAAATAGTTGTCTCTTCAGGAGTTGATAAATAGTACCAATATTCACTTTCTTTTGGATATATTGCGGCTAAAATTGATTCAAGGCCGGGATTACAAATTGGACCCAAAGGTAAACCTCTATATTTATAAGCATTGTAAGGAGAATCGATTTGAAGATCTTCTAAGGAAATCTGGGTTGTTTTTTTGCCGGTAATATAAGTTATCGTTGCATCAACCTGTAAAGGAATTCCATTTTTAAACCTTTTCCATAAAATCCCAGAAACCAATTTTTTAGCTTCAAAATCTTTCACTTCTTTTTCTAACATTGAGGCCATTGTTATAATTTCAAAAATTGTTTTTCCTTGAAGATTTATTTCTTCTCTTAAATCGGGGGTTAATTTTTTATCAAAATTGTCCAACATATTTCTTATTATTTCTTCTGATTGTTCTTTGTTATCTGTTTCTTGTTTTCTGATGTAATAGGTATCAGGAAAAAGATAACCCTCAATATCCCGCTCTTCTTGACCGTGATTTCCACGATCGTAGGAATTAAGGTCAGGTCTATCTTTTAGAAAATAGTATTTTTCTTTCCAATAAATGTATTTTGTTTTTTCTAAAAAATCTTTAGACTGAATTATTCCTCTTTCTTCTAAATAATTGGCGATTTCTTTTTTATTCCAACCTTCGATAACGGTGATTTTTTCTTTAATTACATCGCCGGAAACAATTTTTTGAGCAATTTCGGGAATTGCCATTGAGGGAGATAATGAATAATTCCCTGCCTGAAGATTTCTCGAAACGCCTTTAGATAAAACATAAATTCTAAAAAATAATCTTGATTTTATGAGTCCTTCTTTTTCTAAATTAAATGAAATTTCTCTTACCCCTTCGCCTTTCCCAATTGCAAATATTTTTTCTTTCCCCATTGGATTTTTAGGCAAATAAATCCCCTGCCAAACAAAAATCAAAAAACAGAAAACAAAGAACAGAAAACAAAGAGAAACTATTACCCAACTTTTTTTCGTAATGTTTGAATTTTTTTCCATAACATCTTCCCAACTTCTTCAGCTAAGTTTATTGTGTCTTCATATTCTTTTTGAGTGACGTACTTTTCTCTAAAGGAGAAATAGAGCAAATATTTTATCTCTTTTAAAGAACCGTAAGCTATTTCTAAAAATCTACAATGATCCCCTAAAGAATACCTCGCAAATCCTTCGATTGTATTTAACGGAATAGAAAGAGCCGCTCGGCGAAGTTGAGAAATCATTCCAAATAATTCCTCTTTAGGAAATTGTTTTGTAAGTGTATATATTGCCCAAGCTAATTTATCTGCTTTTTCTAAAAGAATATTGTGCTTTTGTTCATTGTTCATTGTTTACTGTTCACTAATTAGGGGGACGAAAGCAAAACCTGGGTATTCGATTTCTTCGAATTCGCTTTCCTTGCCTGCCGTAGCTTTAGCGAAGGAGGGTGTTTTTTTGATGAAAAGCCAGATCGATGATCCAATTGGCGTAACGATTCTGCCACCAATTTTTAATTGTTCTTTCCAGGGTTTGGGAAGTTCTCTGGCACTGGCCGAAGCCAAAATCTTATCATAGGGCGCTTCTTTTTGATAACCCTTTGAACCATCGGCACAAATAAACTCAACAATTCCTTTTTCGACGAAATTATATTTCTCTGTATTCTTCTTCCCAAATTCTACGAGTTCAGGAATTATATCAATTGCTATTATTTTCCCTTTCTTTTCTTGTTGCTTGTTGCTTGTCACTATTTCAGCTAACAAGGTAGTGGTCCAACCGGAACCAGAACCCACATCTAAAATTTTATCTCCTGGTCGAGGATCTAATAATTCCAGCATAAAAGCAACCACCAGGGGCTGAGAGATTGTCTGACCATAGCCTATTGGCAGGGCTTCATTTAATTCAGCTAAATCCTTGATATCGTCTGGCAAAAAATCAACCCTTTTTATCTGACGAAATGCCTCAATTATTCTCGGCGTTTTTAACCATCCTTCTTTTATTAACGAATCAACTAAGTCCATTTTTCCATTATATCAAATCTAATCCCAGTAGTAGACCCCGTAGAGAGAATTCTCTTCTACGGGGTAGAGAATCTCACTACTGGGTAAACCCAGTATGACAAGTTCGAATTTTTAGACGAGAAGACAGGGCTGATAAAAAGATTTTTCTTATCCTTTGTTAGATATTTTATGTCGAGATATTCTTAGGATTGAAATTCTATTTCAATCCTGTTTGAACTTGCTCTACTGGGTAATAGTTTTCCACAGGTCCGGTTGGAAAGTTCTTGGAGTTAATTTATAATAGAATAATACGCCCTTTTGGTCGAAAGGGAAATAAAATTTAAGAAAAAAAATGGTCTCAATAACTCCTTTTTTGGGAACCTGGCAGATTCAAGTAATCGTCATTTTAATAGCCGTCGATGTCATTCTGGGAATAATTTCGGCTCTGGTTAGAAAAGAATTCGATTGGAAAAAATTGGCTAATTTTATGAAAGGACCGGTTTTGGGATATGTCTTTGGCTTTGCCGTTCTCAAGACCGTTATTCAGGCCTTGGGCACTCTGAATTTTATTGTCCAGGCCGCCTACGTATTGATTGTCCTTGCTCTTTTGGCCTCAATTTTCAGGAATCTGAGTAGGTTAGGAATTCCAGTACCGGATAGTTTGAAAAAATAATTCATTTTTGAAAGGGCGATGAACCTTTGGTTCATCTTCACTCAGCCCAAAAGTGCTTCGTAAACAAAATCAAAACTCACCGAAGAAGTGAGAAGGGTTAATTTAAAAATGCGTGGAAAACACGCATTTTAATTTTCTCGAATTATAACTTTGTGCCAGTCAGAATAGCAAAGAATACCCTGAATCAGTAAACCACTTAAAAAACTCAAAGAAAATTGAGAGAAGGGAAGATAAAGACCAATGAAAAAATTTGAAATTAGAATCCCTAAAGATATTAGCCAATGATGGAGGTGAAGTTTATAATTACCGAAATTTAAAACAATTGATTTAGCCAATCCTTTTTGGCCCGGTTTTTTACCGGCGATAAACTTTCCGAAAAAATAGCCAAAAATTATTCCAAAATAAATTTCCAAAGAAATAAAAGCCACCGGAATACTCAAAAGAAATTTTTTATTTTTCTTGATTTTTTGTATTAGCTCTCGCATTGATTTATTATAACTCAATAAATAAAACAAAACAATAAACTCCGATGGGGCGGGTCTGCCAGGGCTCGAACCTGGAACCAACGGTTTTGGAGACCGTCATTCTACCAATTGAACTACAGACCCTCATCTCTTTGTTTCTTTGTGCACCGTGTGTTTTCGGCAAAATTTGCAGAATTTTTTCAACTCAATACACGGATTTTAAGGCAGACCCTTAATAGGATTGTTTCATTTTTTAAAAACTTTCGTTTTTTAATGTTCTCCAATATTCTGGGTGATGGATACGATTATTGATTACCTTGCCATTGTTAGCTTTATATTTCTCTATCTGTTTGCTGTGATTATTTCCATTTTTGCCAATATAAACAACTTTTATTATATCCTTTTGGTTAAATAAAGATAATTTACTTTTCCCGATTTTTTCTTCAATTATCGGGAGAAAATCTTTATTAATTTCGTATCCGATTGAGCTTCTTTTTAACTCTCTTGCTACTTTTGAAGTAGTTCCACTTCCTAAAAATGGGTCAAGAATTGTTTCACCAACAAAACTAAACATTTTTATAAGTCGTCGCGGCAATTCGTCTGGAAACATAGCAATATGTTTATCTTGCTTGCAGCCAGCAAAATTCCAATGCCCTGTAAAATATTCCCTCCATTCTTCGTTTGATAGCTTAGATTCTTCCTTTATTTCTTTACTTACTTGATTTGGCGACTGGCCTAATTTTTTGAATAATAATATAAACTCATAATCAATTTCAATAAGTCCATTGCGAGGGTACGGGAAAGAACCCATCACCGAAGCTCCACCCGTAGTATTCATTGTTGTCTTTTTCTGCCAGATAATAGCACCCATATAATCAAATCCGATTGATTCGCAAAATCTGATAATTTCCTCACGAATAGGTATAATTTTGTATCTTCCATAGGTCACCGCTCGGGCGAATTGGTCGCCTATATTAACACATAATCTGCAACCTGGATATAAAACCCTGTAACATTCTGACCACACTTTATTTAAGTTATTAATATAATCTTCGTAACTATCATTAAAACCGATCTGACTTGAATCTCCATAATCTTTTATCTGCCAATAAGGCGGCGAGGTAATAACAAGATGGACTGACCCATTCTTTACTCCAGTCATATTCCGTGAATCCCCTATAATAATTTTGTGTGCGGTAGCCATATTATTTCATTTTAACACATTATCTGCATTAATTTCTAGGCCAGATTTAGTTTTGTTATAAAAGATAATTTTAGCTTTAATTTCTTCCCTTAATGCATCTTTAGTTTTATAAGTTATGGGTTTTATGGATACCGGCATATCGCCGATGAATCCGTCAATTCCCTGAGATTCTTCTTTTGGCTCGGCAAGTCTGTAATCGGTATTCTTGATGGAGGCGACTTTCTTTAAAATTGCTTCCTGGAATCTTAAACCAACAAAAGTTTTTTCTAAAACCAAATCTTCAACCCATCTTTTAATCATTGATTTATCAATTGATTTTATTGCATTCTTTAAATTATTCATCATTTCATTAATCCTCTCTGTAGCATTTTCAATTGCATTGGGATATTTTGAAAGATACCACTTCTTCCACCCCTCATAAGTTTTCTCTGGACATTCTTGAATAAGTTCTGTAAGTTGTCCGACGACCCGCGGCCTTGTACCCTGAGCATTTTGATTAGCTAAATTTATCAACTGCGTTGTATATAACGGAAAATCTTTAACCTCGCCAATTAGCTCTTTTACTAATTCTTCATTTTTAATTTTAATCATATTTTATTTTTCAAAATTAAGTAATTTTTCAATAAAACTTTTTTTAATAGTATCGCCGTGACGACTTGGAGTCTTTATCGTTATCCCCTCCACATCCTCCATTATTTCCTGTTGTAGATTCACGATTTCGCCTGGCTCTATTATAATATAATCACCAGCCCCTAAAATAATATCTTTTTTATCCCCAACTCTTCCTTTAATCTTTCCTTTTATAATAAAATTATACTCTTTAGCGAGAATTTGGAATTTTGGTTCGTGCTTAATCTCTTCGCCTTTTTTAAAACTCCAATATTTAAATTCGAAATCTTCCGTTTTTGCTAAACTCTTAATGTCTCTAAAGGAACCAAAAATCCAATCGGGCTTATTATCTTCATTTTTAAAATTCCCGACTTCTCCCCAAGTATAATTTTTAATCTCCCATTTTTCTTCTCCCATATTAATTATTTCTTTGTTTCCTTGTGTATCGTATGCTTCCGGCACCACTTGCAATATTTTTTCAATTCTAATTTCTTCTCAGCTATTTTTTTTGATTTGTGAGTAAAATAATTAATCTTTTTACATTCCTGACACTGAAGTTTAACAAATGGTTTCTTTTTTGCCATAGTGGTAATACCTAGTCAGGTCGCGGCACGCCCCCCACCACCAAATTTTGGTGGGGGGCTAACGCCGCTCCTTAAAAACCCTCGGTTTTTAATATTTTCCTAAACGGGAGAACCGAAGGGTTCTCCCGACCCCTCTCCAATTTGGGTTTCCCTTTTAGGGGAGCCTGAGAGCAGATTTGCACTGCTGACCTCGTCTTTACCAAAGACGTGCTCTGCTACCTGAGCTACTCAGGCACCTTGCTGAAGCGAAGTGTGGGTAGGGCAGGACTTGCACCTGCGAAGGTCAGTGACCGCGAGTTTTACAGACTCGTGCGTTAGCTGCTCCGCCACCTACCCTTCTCGATAATATATTTTACCAAAAATAAATTATTTTTCAATAACTTTTTGATGTTTTTTTCGCCACTCTTCGATTTTTTTGTGATGGCCGGAGAGCAAAACCTTGGGGACTTTCCAAACCTCTGGTCTTGCCCGCCTAAATTTTCCTTTCGGATAAAATTTTGGCGGGCGAGTATATTGGGGATATTCAATGAAGCCTTTTTCTTTTGTAATTCTTTCTTTTAATAATTCTGGTTTTCCCAAAACCCCAGGAATCAATCTGGCTATTGTTTCTATTACCACCATTGCTGGCAACTCACCACCCATTAAGTCATAATCGCCAATTGATAATTCCATATCGGCAATGTATTTTGCCACCCTTTCATCAACTCCTTCATAACGACCGCAAATCGTTATGATTCTGTCTAATTTACTCAATTTATAAGCCATCCGCTGATTAAACTTTTTTCCCCTCGGCGTGAATAAAATAACTTTTTGTTTTTTAGTTTTTCGGTTTTTTCGTTTTATAGTTTCAATGGCTTTGAAGATGGGTTCAACCTTTAGCACCATCCCCAATCCCCCACCATACGGTCTATCATCCACAGTTTTGTGTTTGTCAGTGGTAAAATCTCTCAAATTGTGAATTCGAATTTTAATTAAGCCATTTTCTTGGGCTTTCTTAATAAAAGATTCTTTTAAATACGAGTCAAAGATTTTGGGAAAAATGGTAATGATATCGAACTGCATTTCTCGTTAATTATCAGCGAATTTGAAGCTAATAATAAACGAATAAGGGTTTGGGAATTCGTTTTATATTCGCTTAGAATTAGTTTATTATTCGCGAGACTTTAATTTTAATAAATGAAAACCGCGCTATCAATTATAATAGCACGGTCTTCGCTTCTCTGTAAACTATAGTTTACAGCTTCAGTTCTTCGAGCTCTTCTCCGGCGCTCGGAGTTCTCTTTCCTTGAGCAGCTCTACCACCTTCTGGTTCCTCGATCTTCAAATTAACTCGGGCATGATTTTTTAGTCCAACGATTCGGACCAAAGATCTAATTGACCGAGCAGTGGAACCTTCCTTACCAATAATCTGTCCCATATCTTCAGGATGAACTTTCAGAGAAAGTAAAACTCCCATTTCATCCACTTTTCGGTCAATTTTCACATCTTCTTTGTGATCAACCAGGGCTTTGATAATATACTCAAGGAATTCTTGATCAACATTTTTTGCCATAGTTCTCGATGATTTAATCCTTCGTTAACTTAATCAATTTCTTCGTAGCTTCCGACCTTTCTTGCCCGCCTAAATTTCTTCTTGTCCACTTGTGTTGCAAAACAAGACAGGTGGGCGAAATTTTGGCGGGTAAAACCTACCTCTCTAACGATCGCGCAGAGGATGGGCTAAACTGATACTTCGACTTGCCCAGTATTCAGTCCTGAGCTTATCGAAGGACTGAAAAGCTACTATTTTAAATTATAATCTTTTAAAAATCCTTGTCAACCCCACGTATTTTTTTATTCTTTACATTAAAATATTGAATTTAAAACCTATTTCTCTTCTGGTTTTTTCTCTTCTGGTTTTCCCTTTTCTTGGGTTTTGGTTTCTTTTCGGGGTTCGGTTTTTTCGCTCGGTTTTTCTTCTTTAGGTGGCTCAACTTTTGGGGAAATTTCTAACTCTTTCTTTTCAGTCTGTTTTTCTTCGGTTTTCGCTTCCGGTTTTGTTTCTGGAACCGGTTTCTTTTCTTCTGGTTTCTTTTCCTTGCCCTCCGTAGCTTTCTTATCCGCCGGAGCTACTTCCTTCGCCGAAGCAACTTTAGCTACGGAGACCGAGCCAGCGGAGGCGGGAACGGTAGAAGGTTTCTCCTCTTTTTTCTTTGGTTTTTTGTGAACCGGGATTTTCTTTCCTTCTAAAATTTTTTCTTTTATCAATAAATTATGAACCGTCGGAGAAGGCCGGACTCCTTTCGAAAGCCAGTATTTAATTCGATCTGCCTTTAAAACCTTTTCTTTTGTCAAAGGATTATAAAAACCCACTTCTTCAAGAAATCTGCCACTTTTGGACGATCTCCTTTTATCAACCACTACGATTTTAAAAGATGGCTGATTTTTTTTACCGACTCTTAAAAATCTAATTACTAACATAAATTTTTAAGCGAGAGAAGTAATTTTTGGGACAATCCGCAGCGAATTGGCTTGGTCTCCCGCCCGAAGGCGGGAGCAATTCGCGAGTAGCAGCGATTTTTCGCTGGAAAAAATCGCGTGTACCAAAAATTATCTTCCCGAGCGAATCACCAATCTTTTACTTCCAGCCCGTTTTTGGCTGCATCTTCTTCTGCTTCTTGTTTTGAAGACCCTTCGCCTTTGGCAATTAATTCTTCTCCCAAGAAAACTCCGACAATGAAATGCTTGGCGTGATCCGGCCCCCATTCATCTAAAACCTTGTAGGTGGGGGTAATTTTTACCCTTTCTTGGGCCTCTTCCTGAAAACGAGATTTCACATCTATATAAAGGCCTTTTTTGATTATTTCCGGTAATTTTTTCAACAAATATTTTTTTATAAATTCCTGACAAGTTTTATATCCTTGATCAAGATAAATTGAACCAATGAATGCCTCGAAGGCATTGGCTAAAATATATTGCCTGGCTTTGCCTATTTCTTTTTCTTCACCCCGAGAAAGTAATAAAAAATCATTAAAATCTAATTCTTGGGCTAAGGTGGATAACATTTTGGCATTAACCAAAGCCGCTCGCCAATTGGTCAGTTCACCTTCCGGTTTTTCAGGATAATTTTGATATAAATATTCAGTGACTACTAATTCTAAGACGGCATCCCCTAAAAATTCCAATCTCTCATTATGAGATAAATAAAAATCAGGGTTTTCATTTAAATAGGAGCGGTGAGCAAAGGCCTGAATCAAAAAATCCTTATTTTTGAATTTGAGATTTAATTTTTTCTCAAGTAAAGAAAAATCTTTCACACTTCAATGAACAATGAACAGTGAACAATAATAATGTTTAATGAATTTTATTCGTTGTTCATTGTTTTCTGTTCTTTGTTCTCTATTTCTAGTTCTTTATACACTGTCCCCAATACTCCATTAACAAATCTCCCTGAACTTTCCCCACCAAAAGATTTTGCTAATTCAATAGCTTCGTTAATTGCCACTTTTGGTGGCACTTCTTCTTTTTTAGCATATAATAATTCAAAAAGTCCAATCCTCAAGACATTTCGATCAATGATACCGATTTGCTCAAGAGGCCATTCCGGAGCCGCTTTTCCAATAATTTTATCAATTTCTTCCAGGTGAGCGGAAATCCCGTCAATCAATTGCCAAATAAATTCAGCGCTTTCAAGCCCGGGACCAAACTCTTTGATATTTCTCTCGGCAATCTTTTTCAACGAATCGGGTTTTTTACCATAAAAATCCCATTCGTACAAAGATTGCATTGCAATACTTCTTGAGAGATGTCTACTGCTCATTTTATTTACGGGAAAGTGTTTTTAAGTCCAATGGTTTTTCTTTCTCGGTTTCTTTCTCTTCCCTTTCCTTGGCTTTCATTTCTTTTTCTCTCTTTTTTCTTTCTTTCTTTTCGAGTTTGGCTAAAACGTTAATCACTTCTCGACCTTTATAATAGCCACAATTTGGACAAACGGTATGTGGCGGAATTGGTTTTCCGCATTTTGGACAAGAAATCAGATTAGGTGCCTCTAAGAAAATATGCATCCTTCTTTGATTTCTTTTTCCTTTTGTATGTCTTTGAGTTGGTACTCCCATGTTCCTTGTATTACCCCAAATAATACTTCGAGGCTCAGTCAAATTAAAAATTTAAAATTAAAAGTTAAAAATTGTTTAATCTTAAGATAACATATTGCGTGGAGTTTTGCAAGTATCTATTTTAAAATTTGAGCAACTGGCTTAAAACTTTTTCGGTGAATTTTACAAGGACCGAATTTTTTGAGCATTTTAAAATGGTATTTTGTTGGACTCCACCCACCCGCCACCCCCCCAGCCTTCGGCTGGGCCCCTTTTATAATTTGTGATTTAGAATTTATTTTAACTGGTCTAAAAGACATTCTATGAATTTTACAAGGGCCGTATTTCTTAAGCATTCTTAGATGTAATTTCGTGGGGTAGCCTTTATGTCGGTCAAAACTGTATTTTGGATATTTTTTTGCATATTTTTCCATTATTTTATCCCTCGTCACTTTCGCAATTATGCTAGCTGCGGCGCAGGAAAAAACTTTCTCATCGGCCTTCACTATCAGTTTATATTTCATCGATTTTAGTTTATGATTTTTCAAGTATTTTCCATCGATGATTAAAAAATCGGGTTGATGTCTCAATTTTTTGACTGCCCTTTCCATAGCTAATTCAGCTGCATTTTTAATATTAATTTTGTCAATAATCTTTTCTGAAACCTTACCCATTCCCCATTCTATCGCCGGATTTTTTATTAAAATTTTAAAAAGTTCTTCCCTTTTTTTAGGAGTCAACTTTTTTGAATCCTTAACTTGTCGCAATAGAATTTTTAATTCTGAATTTTTAATTTTTAATTTCGCTGGCCGAACCATAACCGCAGCCGCAGTTACGGGGCCAGCGATTGGTCCTCTTCCTGCTTCATCTAAGCCAACAACTCTTTTAAACCCTTTAGGGGCCCGTTTGCCAGCTGGCAAACGGGAGGGTGGTGGACGGGTTGGAGTCCATAATTTTTTTTCTTCTTTTAAATTGGGAAGCATATTAATATATTTTAATAACAAATAAGATTGTTGACAAATAAAAATAAATTTAGTAATTTAAAGTAATACAAAACAGCACATTAAAATCCAGAAAGAAGGTGAATAAAATGGAAAGGAGGTGGATGGAAAATATAAAGAAAATGAGGGGAGAGGAATTATTGAGGATTATAGAAAGAGGAAAAAACTTAGCAATTTTGGCAGCCAATGAAGCAATCGAGAAGTTTGAAAAAGGAGAGCAAGAGATAAATGGAGATTTTCTCTGTGCCGCTTTAGAAATTAAATCAACTCCGAGTACAAAAAGGGAAGTAAAAGCAATAAAAGAAAAGATAGCAAAGATAATCAGCGATAGATTTTTAAATGAGAAGAGATTTTTGACTGTTTTAAATCAAGAAGAAATAGGAATGGAAATAAAAGAATCGATAACAGACAAGTGCTTGGAAATTGATAGAATAAGTAACTATGCCTTAAGAAAAATAATTAAAGTTGTTCCCTCTCGAAAAGATGGGACAGCAAAAAAACTCTGGAGTCAAAATCCAAATTCAGATGATTTGTCAACCATCGCCGAAAATATCAAAGGGCCTTTAAAAGTCAAAGCAGCCAAAAAGCTCAGTGAAATAGGAGATATAGATGATATCAGCTATCTAATCGCCTTTGGTGACGATGCTCCTTTGGCAAAAATTCTCTGGCAAAATCTTAAAAGAACAGGTAGACTTAGCAAACTAGAAAATGGAGACTTAGCAGATATTGCAGAATATACGAAATCAAGAAAAATAAAGGGAGAAGCATTGAAAGAATTAAAAAATAGGAATGAATTAGAAGACGATGACTTAGAGTTGATTTTTGACAATGCCCATTATTTCAGCAACCCAGAAAAAATAAGAAAAGAGGTAATAACGCTGCTTTTGCCAAAAGATCTATCAATAGAAAAGATGTTAAAAATGATAAAACAAATAGCTTTAAGAGAGTTAAGAATAAAATTGGCAGAAAAGGCAGTAAGAGCAATTGATAGGAAAATAATAGAATTGATTGAATCACCGCCAAATGAGTGGAGAGAAAAAGAAATCAAAGATTTAAAGAAAAAGAAATCAATGCTGAAAGCAGAAATAGAATTGAATTCGGAAATAGCATATGTTCCTCCCCAAGTTCACCAAAACTGAGGCCTAGCCTCAGTTTTTTTATTGACTTCCATTTTTGAAAAAAGTAAAATAAGGTAATTCGCCCCAGTAGCAGAGCCTTCGGCTCGCTACGGGGCAGCCCCGAAGTGAACGCGAAGCGTTCTACTTCTGGGGCGTAGTGAATATGAAGTTCACCCCGCCAAAAATTTTCTTCTTCACCCGCCTAAGTTTCTTCGAAATTTTGGCGGGCGGGAATATTTAGGCGGGCAAGCCACCTTAATATGTCAAAATTCACTCACCTGCACGTACATTCACACTATTCTCTGCTTGACGGTCTTCCCAAAATCGACGAAATTTTAGATTACGTTCAAAAATTTGGAATGGATTCAGTGGCTTTAACAGATCATGGCGTTATTTATGGTGCAGTTGAATTTTATAAAAAAGCAATTGGGCGAGGAATAAAACCGATTTTGGGTGCTGAAATGTACATGGCTTTTGAGAAAATGACGCAGAAAAGACCGAATATTGATGATAAAAGATATCATATAATTTTGTTAGTCAAAAATGAAATTGGCTACAAGAATTTAGTAAAATTGCTAACTAAGGCCCATTTGGAGGGCTTTTATTATAAACCAAGAATTGACGAGGAATTACTGAAACAATATTCAGAAGGATTAATTTGTCTTTCGGCCTGTCTTCAGGGAAAAATTCCAAAATTAATTTTCGCAAAGAGAATAGAAGAGGCAGAGAAAACAGCCCAAAAATATCAAGAAATTTTTGGCAGGGATAATTTTTACTTGGAACTCCAGCATCACCCAAACATTAGAGAACAAAAAATTGTCAATGAAGCTTTGATTACAATTTCAAAAAAATTTGGTATACCTTTGGTAGCAACTAACGATTGTCATTATCTAAAACCAGAAGATGCCCAAGCCCAAGATATTTTAATGTTAATTAACACCGGCGCCGATCCTAATGACCCAGAGAGATTAACGATGAAAGCCGATGATTTCTCAATGAGGAGTCCGGAAAAAATGGCCGAAGATTTCAAAGAAATTCCCGAATCGATTGAGAACACCCAAAAAATTGTTGATTTATGTAATTTCCAGTTTGAATTGGGGAAAACTCAATTGCCTCAATTTGAGGTACCTTCGGGAAAACCACCAGATGAATATTTGAAAGAATTGTGTTATCAGGGATTAGAAAAAAGATTTGGACAGAATTCAAAAAAGGAAACTATGGAAAGATTAGAATACGAACTTTCAGTAATAAAACAAACTGGTTTTGCTTCCTATTTTTTAATCGTTCAAGATTTTGTTAATTGGGCAAAGCAAAATCGAATTGTTGTGGGCCCGGGTCGCGGATCGGTGGGAGGGTCTTTGGTGGCTTATCTCTTAAATATTACCAATGTTGACCCTATAAAATATAATCTTTTGTTTGAAAGATTTTTGAATCCGGGGAGATCGGCCGGTCTCCCTGACATTGATTTAGATTTCGCCGACCGAAGAAGGAACGAGGTCATTGAATATGTCAGACAAAAATATGGTCAAGATAGAGTGGCTCAAATTATCACTTTCGGAACGATGGCTGCCCGTGCCGTCATTCGAGATGTGGGCAGAGCTTTAGGATATCCCTATCCACTTTGCGATCAAATTGCCAAAATGATTCCTTTTGGTCAAAGTTTAGATGAAACCTTAGCAAAAATTTCAGAATTTCGCCAGCTTTACGAAACGGATTCGAGGGCTCAAAAATTGATTGAATTTGCCAGGAAATTAGAGGGGGTGGCCAGGCATGCCTCAACTCATGCCTGCGGAGTGGTGATTTCTGCCGAACCATTAGATAATATTTGTCCTTTGCAACATCCAACCCAAGATGATGAAGCAATTGTTACCCAGTATGAAATGCATTCCATTGAAGATCTGGGGCTTTTGAAAATGGATTTCTTGGGATTGAAAAATTTAACGATTATCGAAGACGCTTTAGCAAAAATCTACAAAGTTCAAGATAAAAAAATTGACATTGAAAATATTCCTCTCGATGACAAAACAACCTATAAATTATTACAAAGAGGAGATTGTATAGGCGTGTTTCAGCTCGAAAGCGAAGGTATGCGAAGATATCTAAAACAGCTAAAACCGACGGAACTGGAGGATATCATTGCAATGGTCGCCCTTTACCGCCCCGGTCCAATCCAATTTATTCCTGATTACATTGCCGGAAAACATAAAAAGAAAAAAATTGAATATTTACACCCAAAACTAAAACCAATTTTAGAAAAGACCTACGGGATTTGCGTCTATCAAGAACAGTTGATGCAGATTGCTCAACAATTGGCCGGCTTTTCCCTTTCCGAGGCCGATGTTTTGAGAAAGGCAATTGGAAAAAAGATTAAATCTTTACTTTTAGAACAAAAACAAAAATTGATTGACGGAATGAAAAAAAATGATATTGGAAAGGAAATTAGCCAAAAAATTTGGGAATGGGTTTTGCCTTTTGCCCGCTATGGTTTTAACAGATCGCATAGTTGTGCCTATGCTCAGATTGCCTATCAAACTGCTTATTTGAAAGCCCATTATCCGGTCGAATTTATGTCTTCTCTTTTAACTTCGGAACAAGCCGATGTAGAAAGGGTTGGTTTTTTAATTGAAGAATGTAAAAAAATGGGGATTGAAGTTTTGCCACCAGACATCAACGAAAGTTGGCGAAACTTCACCGCCATCCCCGGAAAAAAACAAATTCGCTTTGGATTATTAGCGATTAAAAATGTGGGGGTAAATTTTGTTGAGGCAATGGTCAAGGAAAGAAAAGAAAGAAACCCCTTTCAATCAATCGAAGATTTCCTTTTAAGAATGAACTCAAAGGACTTAAACAAGAAATCTTTGGAAAGTTTAATCAAGACTGGGGTTTTCGATAAATTTTCTGAAAGAAACCTGCTATTATATAATTTAGAAAATCTTTTAGAATTCAACCGGGAAGATCAAAGAACAAAATTTATTGGCCAAAAAGGACTTTTTGACAAATTTTCGTTGAAAAGTAAAATCCAACTTCAAAAGACAAGGCCAGCCACCAAAAGCGAAAAATTGGCCTGGGAAAAAGAATTGTTGGGTCTTTTTGTTAGTTCTAATCCTTTGGAAGACTTTAGGAAAGTCTTCGAAAAAAAAGTATTACCTCTTTCCCAAATCTCTCAGGATTTGACTGGTAAAATTGTAAAAGTTGGAGGAATTATTTCTTCAATTAAAAAAATCATTACCAGAAATGGAAAGCCGATGCTTTTTACCAAATTGGAAGATGAAAATACCAAAATTGAAGTGGTTGTTTTTCCCGGAATCATTGAAAGAAATCCAGGAGTATTTCGAGAAAATAAAATTGTCATGATAAAAGGCCGGGTGGATAACCGCGACGGCGTCCCAAAAATAATTTGCGAAGAAATAGAAGAAGTTGTTGAGAGTTAAAAATATGGCAACAACGCATAAACTTATAATTGGAAATTGTATGGTTATGGAAGAAATTCCTGATGAAAGCTGCCATTTAATGGTTACTTCGCCACCGTATTTTAATGCTCCCTTTGATTATAAAGGAGTATTTAAAAATTATGGCCAATATTTAGGAGTTTTGCGAAAAGTCGCTAAGGAGATTTTTAGAGTTTTGCAAAATGGAAGGATCGCAGTATTAAATATTGACGATATGCTGATTTCAGGCGAGAAGTTTCCGATAGTTGCTGACGCAACAAAAATTTTTCAAGAAGCCGGATTCAGATATAGAGATAGAATTATTTGGAAAAAGCCAGAAGGCTATTTGAGAATTAGCAGAAGGAGTGGGGTTATTTTACAAAATCCCTATCCAATGTATTTTTATCCAGATAATCTTTTAGAAAGTATTATTATTTTTCAAAAAGGAAAATTTAATTATAGATCTATTCCTAGAGAAATAAGAAAAGACTCAAAGATAGATACAAAAGAGTTTTCAGACAATAAATGGTATATGACGCTCTGGGCAATGAATAATGTTATGCCAGGCTCACCATTAGAAAAAGATATTGCGGCATTTCCAGAGGAACTTCCATACAGAGCAATAAAATTATTTTCATATAAAGGAGAAACTATTTTAGATCCCTTTCTTGGAAGTGGAACTACAATGAAGGTAGCAAGAGATTTAGGTCGGAATAGCATGGGAATAGAAATAAAAAGCTCTCTTATTCCAATTATAAAAAAGAAATTAGGTTTCA
>Ga0210024_1000341_pt1 | contig 41397 bp, 33 predicted proteins | sample CryGeymeta201525_FD_183988 | JGI IMG/M metagenome (GOLD analysis project Ga0210024, IMG submission 183988) | Groundwater microbial communities from Crystal Geyser aquifers in Utah, USA - Crystal Geyser metaG 2015-25 (SPAdes) (version 2) | ecosystem: Environmental > Aquatic > Deep subsurface >...
AGCGCCAATCTCCCATTTCCAAGTGCTTTCATGCCGAATAGGCTATGACCGACCTGACCACGGAGTCAACGGCCAGCTGATGCATCTTGGCACCCCCTTGCCTCAATCAAACTTCAGGCCTTCCGAGTGAACAAGGTGCCGCAGCGCTTCCTCCATCGTCCGGCGGACATGCGCGGTCGTTCGATGCAAAAAAGCATGCATTAAGGCATCATCGGCGTTCCGATCCTCACATTCCTCACTGTATTTCTCAAAAGCAGTGAGTCCCTTGAGCAACTCTGCCATGTGCTGCGGACACTCGCACTCCACCGCCGATGAGATTCGCGAGAGTCGCGCCAACTGATCCGCAGTGTACAATCTCGGCGGCACCGGACCAGGCTGCCTAATCGCCATGCCCTCAGCTCCACCACGCAGAGAGTTCAACAGCACCAGACACTCTCTTCTCAATTGGATATCCGTGACCGGCGCTTTGAGCAGATGCACCCCTTCGATCGCCTTCGCCAGAGCTGTCACGGTCTTCGATGAGGCAAAACGATAGACCACCAGGGTCAAACGGGAGCCACACGCTTGCACCAGGTTCCTGAGCTTCGAAATGGTCTCGAGAAAAAGGGCCTCCGCTTCAATCACGAGAAGATCCACCTCCGGAAAATTTCCATCCTTCGCCGCCAACTCCAGACTCTCCGCCGTACCAACCACATCGGCCTCGAAGAGCTCCATGTCCTGAAGCATTTCCGCCAACCCGGCGCTCACAATCCCCACCCGGCGTCGCGCCACTAACTCATCATCTGCCGAAATCTCAGCGTGCTCCTCATCGACGCATGACTCGTCCAAAAGCGCCTTCAGCCGATCAAGACCGAGATTCGCAATCCGGCTGATCGCATGCCCACGGTCCGTGAGCTTTTTCATCACGCTCAGCCGCTCAACATCCTCACTTCGATAAAGCCGGCGATTCGTCTCGCTCCGCTCCGGCACCACCGCCCCATAGCGCTTCTCCCACATCCGGATGCTCGGTGCGCTAAGGCCCGTCCGCTCTGCTACCGCTCCCATACCATATAAAATCTCGTCCGTGCGCTGCTCGCTCATGAGGCGAAACTACACAGGGACCCATTTTATCTAAACAAAAAATCAACAATCTGCGGTTTTTCTCAATCTGTGGACTTTTTGTTGCGTTTTAACTTCCAATCTCACCGTTTGCGCTCAGTTTCTGTTTAGCTGCAGGCGGGAACGGCCTGCAGCGCTTCAAAACCACTGTATTTCACCCAGACATTGCCATGACCTCCAATCCCAACTCCGATCGCACACTCTCCCTCTACATCAGGGAAATCGCCAAAACTCCACTCCTTACCCGTGAAGAAGAAGTCGCCCTCGCGGAACGCGTGATGGCTGGCGACATGGAAGCCCGCACTAAAATGATCAATGCCAACCTCCGACTGGTGGTAAAGATCGCCAAGGACTATTCCGGCTATGGTCTTCCTCTCTCTGATCTCATTTCGGAAGGAAACATCGGTCTGATGACCGCCGTCGATCGTTACGATCCGGATAAGGGTGCCAAGCTCAGCAGCTACGCTTCTTGGTGGATCAAGCAGTCCGTCAAAAGGGCGCTCGCCAACCAGGGCAAGACCATTCGCCTTCCCGTCCACGCGGTTGAGAAGATCGCCCGCGTCCGCCGGATCACCACGCTCATGACCGAAGCCTTGGGCCGCGAGCCCACCAACGAAGAACTCTCCGAGGAAACCGGCATTCCCATGAAAAAGCTCTCGATGATCCGTCAGGCCGCCCAGCGCCCGACCTCACTCGATGCCCCTCTTAACGAAGGCGAGCAGACAAACTTCGGAGATGTGATCGGCGACGAGTCCGCCCTCGATCCGCTTGAAGCCCTCACCAGCAGCAACCTTCACGATCAACTCGATGAGCTCCTCGGCCTCCTCGACGAACGGGAAACCAAGATCATCAACTCGCGCTTCGGCCTCAACGGCAAGAAGCCAATGAATTTGGAAGAAGTCGGCCGCGAATTCGGAGTCACTCGCGAACGCATCCGCCAGCTTCAGAACAAAGCCCTCGAAAAAATGCGCTACGCCCTCCACCGCAAGGACAATCCTCTGCCAAAGGCCACAAGGGCTTGATCTCCCTCTCAACGCTCGGGTCCTTGAAAGCCCCGAGCGTTGATGGCTTGGATGCCAAAAGCTGCTGTCACCCCTTCCAGTGAACCGCCTGCGGAGCACCCCAGTCGATCGGTCGATGCTCCGGAAACGGACTACGGAAAAGCCCGCCACTCCTTCCGAAGTGGCGGGCTTTTAAATTCTATAGAACCGATCAGCTGATCAGATCCGGCCAGTCCTCGGTGTGGAAGAACTCGCCGACAGGCTTGTCGGTGCGCTCATAGGTATGAGCGCCGAAGAAGTCACGCTGAGCCTGAAGGAGGTTGGCCGGGAGACGTTCGGCCCGGTAGGCATCGTAGTAGGCGAGCGAACCACCAAACGATGGAACCGGAATGCCATTCGTCGCCGCGAGCGCCACCACTTCGCGCCAGTCCTGCTGACCGTCGTTCAACACCTTGGTGAAGAATGGGGAAAGCATCAGGTTAGTGGGGGGCGTATCGCTCTGATAAGCCTCGGTGATGCGGTTGAGGAAACGCGCACGAATGATACAGCCACCCCGCCAGATCTTGGCAATTTCACCGAGCTTGAGGTCCCAGCCCTTGGCAGCACCAACCTTGCTGATGAGGTCGAGCCCCTGAGCATAGGAGACGATCTTCGAAGCGTAGAGCGCGTTGCGCACCTTGGCGACGAGGTCTTCCTTGCTGATGCCTTTGGTGTCGCAAGTCCAGTTATCAGGCCCTTCAAGGATGCCGCTAGCCACTTTCCGCTGATCGCGGATCGAGGAAAGAATACGAGCTTCCACGGAACCCGCGATCGTAGAAAATGGAACCGCCTGCTCGACGGACTCCATCACCGTCCAGCGCCCGGTGCCTTTCTGGCCGGCCTTGTCAACGATCAGATCGACGATGTCTTCGCCCGTTTCAGGATCCTTCTGCTTGAAGATGTTGGCGGTGATTTCGATGAGGAAGCTTTCGAGATCACCCGTATTCCAATCGGCGAAGATGTCGGCGAGCTCACTGTTAGAGAAACCAGCGGCCTTGAAGATGTTGTAGGCTTCGCAGATGAGCTGCATGTCGCCGTATTCGATGCCGTTGTGCACCATCTTGACGAAGTGACCGGCACCACCTTCACCGATGTGAACCACGCAGGGCTCACCGTCGACCTTGGCGGAAATGCTTTCGAAGATCGGCTTCATCACCTCCCAAGTGGAAGCAGGACCGCCCGGCATGATCGATGGGCCCTTGAGCGCGCCTTCTTCACCACCGGAAACACCGGCACCGATGAAGCGCATGCCGGCCTCCGCGCAGTACTTGTCGCGACGCTCGGTGTCCGTATAGAGCGAGTTACCTCCATCAATGATGATGTCGCCCTGATCAAGCAGCGGGATCAGCGACTCGATGACCGCATCGACCGGCCCCCCAGCCTTGACCATGATCTGGATCTTGCGCGGGACGGAAAGGGACTGAACGAACTCTTCGAGCGTCTTGCAGCCGACGAGTTTCTTGTCGGGATTTGCCGCGATGAATTCCTCTGTGACGGAAGTGGTACGGTTAAATACGGAGACCTGAAAGCCGCGGGATTCCACGTTCAGGACGAGATTCTGGCCCATGACGGCCAGGCCGATGAGGCCGAAATCGCTGTTGCTCATGTTGTATGATAGGTTTGATGGACGGACGGGCTTTAAGGAACTCCGGCAAAGAGCGCAACCCCTTGTTGCCAGATTGGCCTGCATTCCCCACATTCCCGCCGTGAACCTTCCGAACGCCATCACCCTGTCGCGCCTGATTTTGGCCGCTGTTTTCGTGGCAGCCATGGAGTTTCCGGGACTCACGGGCTACTCGATCGCCCTCGCCGCCTTCTCGATCGCCGCCGCCACCGACTGGCTCGACGGCTACTTAGCCCGGAAATTGAACCTCGTCACCCCCCTTGGGAAACTGCTCGACCCCCTCGCGGACAAAATTCTCGTCTGCGCGGCCTTCGTTTTCATGTCCGTGCTGGAACTCGCCCCGGTCTGGGCCACCGCCCTGATCATCAGCCGTGAGTTCCTCGTCACCGGCCTGCGCCAGATCGCCATCGAGGCCGGTCAGGTGCTGGCAGCCGACCGCCTCGGAAAATGGAAGACCACCTTTCAGTTGATCTTCGTCATCGATGCCCTCGTCTGGCTGACATTCGACCAAATCGACACCCCGAATTTCTTCGTGCATTTCACCCTGATGATCTCCAAACCCGAAGGCTGGATCATGCCGGTCTCGCTGTGGATCGCCGTCGCCCTGACCGCGATCTCCGGATTCAACTACGTCTGGAACGGCCGCCATCTGCTCGTGCAGAAATAGGCAGACCCGAATGGCGCGGTTTTTAGCCAAAGCCCGGCGTCTTCCGCGATGCGGCGTTTCTTTGTATTCGGCCCTTGGTTCGGCCAGCTAGCCGTGGTTTTTTGATCCCTTTTTTGTAAAATGAGAGAACCCCAATCAAGCCTCAACCCCCTCTTCGTCATCGTCGCCTTGCGCCTGCGCCTCGAAGGCCCTCCTCCGATCAAATCCGCCCCATCACTCCACGCCCCGAAACCGAGGAATCCTGATTACACGAGGCCTCTACCTGCCAACGACTACTGTTTGCCTGGCATCTTATCCGGGCATCGTCCCTTCCGGAGCAGCGACCTTACTGTCGCTGGGCCTCGCCGGCGACTCACCGAAAGAGCCGATACAATCCCACCCCTCGCCATCAACGGAAGGCTTGCATGAGCCGCCCGGATGCCCACCCGCCCCACTTCCGCCCCACTATACCATCCCCAGATCTCCTTGAATCCCCTATTGTGAAAGGATAAACGCCCACTGTTCATACTAGGTGCCTGGCAGTTTCTTTTGGCAGTTTCTTTGCGAACCGCGCACAGGTCGTGCCAAGACGCTCCAGCCATGCCTTGCGGTCCACATCATCCTTAAAGACATTTTTGCCGCCCTCTCCACGCGCCATCACATGGTAAACGGCACCAGCGGCTTGATAACGGGGCTTGCGAGCCATGCCATCCATCTCGAAGACCCCAACCGAAGCGCCGATCTCACGGCCAAGGTCGAAGCCGTTTTCGCCACAACCGACCTCCTCGACGCCTCAAACCTCGTCGTCACATCCCAAGCCCCATCCATCAACTTGGAAGGAACTGTTCCCGCCTTCGACGAACGAGAACTCGCCTCACGCATCCATGGCGTTCAGGAAATCGAGAACCGTATGGGAGGCATAACCGCCAAGGACTACGACCTACTCCTTCAAGGCTTGCGCCGGACGCGAACCCGGGCACACTCCTGCGTGACGTGAATCCGATCCCGATCGAGCCCTCATTGGAGGAATTCGCGCAGCTGGCCGAACAGGGAAATGTCATCCCCGTTTACACCCAACTCGCCGCGGATTTTGAAACTCCCCTGTCCGCCTACCTGAAGGTGCGCGACGGGCGACATTCGTTTCTTTTGGAAAGTGCCGAGAGCACGGATAAGAGCGGACGTTGGTCGATCCTCGGAAGCGGCCCACGCCGCATCATCGAAGCCCGCGACAAGGAGATCACCATCCGCGAAGGCTCGAAAGTCACTACCGAGACGGTCGCAGACGACGTGCTCGCCGCCCTTGAGCTCCACATGGCACCCTACCGCTCGGTGCTTCACGGCAACCTTCCTCCCTTCTGCGGCGGCATGGTCGGCTATCTCTCCTACGATGCCGTCCGCCAGTTCGAGCCCACCGTCGCGGCTCCGCCAAAAGATGAACTCGCCATCCCCGACGCCGTCTTTGTTCTCGCCGACACGCTGGTCGTCTTCGACCAGAAACTGCGTCGCCTCCAGATCATCGCGAACGCTTTCCCCGCTGAACACAAGACCCTCGAAGAAGCCTACATCGCCGCGCGCGAAAAAGTCGCGGCGCTCGTCGAGATGCTCAATCGCCCGCTCCACGTGCCGGCGCTCAATGGTCTGACAAGTGTCGAGCCTTGCGAAGCCACCAGCAACACCACGCAGGCGGAATACGAGGAAATGGTCGTCCAGGGGAAAGAATACATCGCCGCCGGTGACGTTTTCCAGTTCGTCCCTAGCCAGCGTTTCGAGACACCTTTTCATCAATCTCCGGTCGACCTCTACCGCGCCCTGCGCCACGTCAACCCCTCGCCTTACATGTTCATCCTCGAACTCGGGGACTTCGCATTGGTCGGCAGTTCACCGGAAGTCCATGTCCGCGCGATCGAGGGAAAAATCGACATCCGCCCCATCGCCGGAACTCGCTGGAGGGGCAAAACCCAAGAAGAAGACGACGCCCTCGCCCAGGATCTCCTCGATGATCCCAAGGAATGCGCCGAGCACCTCATGCTTATCGATCTCGCCCGCAACGACGTCGGCCGCATCGCCAAGCACGGCAGCGTCAAAGTCGATGATTTCATGATCGTCGAGCGCTACAGCCACGTCATGCACATCGTCTCGAACGTCACCGGCGAACTCGATCCCGAGCACAGCGCCTACGACGTCCTCCGCGCCACCTTCCCCGCCGGCACTGTCAGCGGCGCCCCGAAGATCCGCGCAATGCAAATCATCAACCAGCTCGAAAAAAGCAAACGCTGCGCCTACGCCGGCGCCGTCGGCTACTTCGGCTTCGATGGCGGCCACGATTCCTGCATCACCCTGCGCACCTGCCTTTTAAAAGACGGCAAAGCCTACGTCCAAGCCGGCGCCGGAGTCGTCGCCGACTCGAACCCGACCTACGAATACAACGAAACCGTCAACAAAGCGAAAGGCATGCTCCGCGCCATCGCCCTGGCCCGCACAATCGAAGGCTAATTGGAATTTCTCGTTTCAAATTTCAAATTTCAAATTTCAAATTTCTGATTCAGAATGCTCCTCATCATCGATAACTACGACTCCTTCACCTACAACCTCGTCCAGTACTTCGGCGAGCTTGGTGCCGAGATGAAGATCATCCGGAACGACGCGATGACGGTCGAAGAAGTGAAGTCGCTCAAACCTTCACGGATCTGCGTTTCCCCCGGCCCCTGCACACCGAACGAAGCCGGCATTTCCTGCGCCGTCATCAAAGAGCTCGGCCCCACCACGCCGATTCTCGGCGTCTGCCTCGGCCACCAATCGATTGGCCAAGTTTACGGCGGCGACGTCGTCCGCGCCGACCGTCTGATGCATGGCAAAACATCGCCGATCATTCACGAAGGCCGGAGCGTCTTCAAAGGCCTGCCGAGTCCCTTCACCGCCACCCGCTACCACTCTCTCATCGTCAAACGCGATACCCTCCCCGACGACCTCGAAGTCACCGCCTGGACCGCCGAAAACGAGATCATGGGATTAAAGCACAAAGTCCACCCCGTCCACGGCGTCCAGTTCCACCCCGAGTCGATCCTCACCGAAGAAGGAAAGACCATGCTCAAGAATTTCCTGTCGTTTTAAGGCAAGAACGGTCCGGACCGGGACCGGACCGCGCGACGCTGTCGCGCTTACCAACCCAAGCGCCCGAGAAGATTCACACAAAGCCAACTCGCAAACTACTATTTGCCTAGTATCATTTGATGAGAAGCCAAGCGCTTCTTCGTGGTGCGGAAGCCTTGAATTGATGGGAAATCACTTTTCCCGGGGACAGCTGATGAGGCCTCGTCGTCGGGGGTTGGAGGGGTTTGAGTTTTTTCGCCATGGTGCGAATGCTGGCTTCCGCTCACAGGTGACGGAGGAAGGTCGGTGGCTACCCGAGACGACCATCCTTCCACGGGTTCGTCTGAGTGTTGGCCTGATGTTTGCGGTCGTGATTTGACCCGCTCTTAGCGTCCGGCCTTTCTCCCACCATATTCCTTCTTCAACTTTTCAAGCACGGCGGGGATCAATTCCTTGTTGTCGCGATGGGCAAGGGCTTCAGCGAAGGGGTCGCCGGTTCGCTGCATGAGGCCGAGGAGTTCCTTTCGCATCCCCTCGATCTCCTCCTGCCGCGCGGGGTCGGCGATCAGATTGGTGCGCTCGAAGCGGTCACTGCTCATGTCATAGAACTCCTCGGGCACCCGGTGGAGATAGAATTCCGTCCGGGCCTTGATTTCCGGATCGGTCTCTGCGGCGGCGAGCATGGCCTTCCAGGTGAGCCCGGCCATGTTCTCGGTATAATACTTCTTTTTGCCGTCGCTCCATGCATTCCAGATGTAGGAACGGTCCTTGGTGCGCATGCAGCGCATGGGCAGCCAGTTGTTGCCGAAAGCGGCGTTGTAAAAGGTAAAGACCCGGTCCCAGCCGCTCAACTTCTCGCCCTTCACCACGGGCAGGAACGAGCGACCGTCGATGCCGGGGATCGGCGGCAGGCGGGCGGCATCGAGCAGGGTGGGAGTGAAGTCGAGCGTCGAGACAAGGTGGTCCTGGTCCACGCTGCCGGCCTTCGTGACGCCAGGCCAGCGGATGATCAGGGAACCGCGGGAACTGGTCTCGTAATCGTTGGACTTGGAAAATGGGAAGGACATCCCGTGGTCGCCTCCGTAGAACATCACCAGCGTGTTTTCAGCGAATCCCTCCTCCTCCAGAACCTTGAGAACTGCGCCCACGGCATCGTCGAGGCGACGGACGTTGGTGTAATAGCCCGCCAGCTCCCTACGGATCTCCGGCAGGTCCTCGAGAAATCCGGGCACTTCGGTGATTTCCTCGGGCTTGATCCAACGGCTGGGCGGCTCGCCTTGCGCCAGATCCTTGGGGCCACGGATCCCAATGAACGGGCGATGCGGATCGTAACAATTGACATTGTGGAAGAACGGGCGGCTTTGCTCACGGGCCATTTTCAGAAACTTCCGGGTGGCTTCGGCCAATTTGCTCGGGTGTCGGCTGATCGTGTCATCCGCCACATCCAAGCAGAATTTCTCCGCCGGCTGGTTGTGCTTTCCCTTGCCGAACATCGAGATCAGGTAGCCGGCGTCATGCAATTGCTGGTTGAGGGTGCGCACCTCCGGCTTCAGCGGGAAGAAGCCCATCGAGCCATTGCGATGGGGGTAGAGTCCGGTCTGCATGATTTGACGAACCGGCTGGCAGACCGCAACGGTGGAATAGGCATACTGAAAACGAAGCCCCTCCGACGCGAGGCGGTCGACGTTGGGCGTCAGATCCTTGATCGGCCCGCCACAAACACCGGTGGAATCGTAATTCATGTCGTCGGAAGTGAAAAAGAGGATATTCAGCGGGGCCGCACCCAGGGACACCAGCGACAGCAACAGGGCGGAAAGGATTAAGGCAGACGAATGCATCTTTGATGAGTGTTGAATTGGCAGCTGTTCGATCCCATCAGAATAAAAGATCGGCGGGAAGAGTAATAACGCCGGAGCCTGAACGATGAAGATCAGCGGTGGCCGGACAAAATCTTGCCGCTTACCGGCCACCACCCGCAGGAAAGACAACAACAAGTTTGCGTACTGCGCTCCGTGACCTTGCATGCCCTGAATCGAGAAGTAGCTTGGACGCATGAGAACATTCCTAGCGGCGCTGATGATGGTTTTTCCCCTGGTGGGAAATGCGGCTGAGATCGAGGAGAAAGTGGTAGCCGCAGGCGACAAGTCAGAAGAGACAGCCCTGAATTTGGAGAATCCACTATCAAAGGATGACGCGGCCAAGGCAACGGCTCAAATCTGGGAAAGCTTCAGGCAAGAGCAATCGACCGAGCGGAAAAAGGAGCTGGCGGCCAAGGTGGTCAAGGCGGCGGGGAAGGAGATGAAGTATCTTGAAAAGAGCTTCGGAGAAGCAGCCCCGGGCGAACGATCGCTTTTCATCTCAATGCACGGAGGTGGGGGCGCACCGGCGCGGGTGAACGACCAGCAATGGCAAAATCAAATCCGGCTCTATGCCCCGAAAGAAGGCATCGTTGTCGCTCCGCGGGCACCAAGCGACACTTGGAATTTGTGGCACGAAGGGCATATCGATGCGCTCTTTGATCGGCTCATCGGGAACTTTGTTTCCGAGCGCGGCGTGAATCCTGATAAAGTCTATTTGATGGGATACTCAGCAGGTGGCGATGGCGTTTATCAACTCGCGCCACGGATGGCGGATCGATTGGCAGCAGCCTCGATGATGGCAGGACATCCGAACGATGCGAGCCCCCTCGGGCTACGCAATCTACCGTTCATGATCTTCATGGGAGCGAATGATGGAGCCTACAAGCGCAACGAGATCGCCGCCGAGTGGGGCAAGAAACTCGATCAGCTCAGCAAGGATGATCCCGGTGGCTACGAGCATAAGGTGACCATTTATGCAGGACTGGGCCATTGGATGAATGGCAAGGATGTCGAGGCGCTGCCGTGGCTGGCGTCGCACACGCGGAATGCCTGGCCGAAGAAAGTGGTGTGGCATCAGAGCGGGCGCACGCATGATCGTTTTTACTGGCTCGCGGTTCCAGGCGGCGTCGCGAAACGGGGTCAGACGGTGAGAGCAGAAGTGACCGGCCAGAACATCGCCGTGACCACGGAAGGATTGAATGAACTTACCCTGCGCCTGAGCGACGCGCTGCTGGATCTCGATGATCCGGTCGTGGTGACGGTGAACGGGATCGAGAAGTTCAACGGAAAAGTTGAGCGGAAGGCGAGGGCGATTCAGGATTCCTTAAACGAACGGGCGGATCCGAGCTCGGTAGCACTTGGGCTGGTGGAATTGAAATTCTGAGCAAAGCTCTGGCACGCCGACGAACCGTGGACGGGGATTATGCTTGATCTTGTGGGGTGTGGCGGACTCGATTGACGTGAGATGAGGATCGAGTTTTCGCGTAGTTTTCTGATGGGATTGGCGCTGGCAAGTCTGTTGACCAGCTGCGGTGGGTCGGCTGCCTGGACGGAGTCCCCCGATGGTTGGGCTGAGGCACCGATGCCGATTACCGTATCAGCACCGGCGAAGCCAAAAAAGCCGAAGAAAGCTCCAGATCTCGCTGAGACCCCAAAGGTCAAGGCCACCGCCGAAGAAGCGGCTGCGGAGCCAAAGAAGTCGAGCTGGTGGAACAAGAAGAAGGACGAGGAAGTCGCGAAGCCCGAAGCGGCGAAAATGGTTCCCAAGACAGCTCCGGCAGCTCCCAAGAAGACAGCGGAAGCGGCGACCGAGCCGAAAAAGAAGCACTGGTGGAACAACGACAAGAAGGAAAAAAAGGCGGAGGTCGCTGAAAAGAAGGTCGAAAAGAAGCCCGAGCCCCCGCGTCCGAAAGCGACCCCAGTGGTGAAGAAAAATGGCAAATTCCCCACGGCGGAACGCTCGAAGTTTTTCAGCAGCCATGTTCTGAGTCCCTACGACAATCGCAGTATCAACGTGAGTGGCGTCGCAAGCGGAACCCTGGTGGCAGATCCACGCTATCCTCTGGATCAGAAGAAATATTTCATCGTTCCGTGATCGCCCGAAGGTGGTGACGGTTAGAACGGATTTTCTCAAAGCGAACTCATGTCATTTTCCGTTCTTGGTCTGTCGGAGCCACTGATCCGCGCTGCGGGCCACTATGATACGCCGACGCCGGTGCAGTCGGCTGCGATTCCCGTGGTGCTTGCTGGCGGTGACCTTTTGGCCACGGCGAGCACGGGATCGGGAAAGACGACGGCGTTTGTCCTGCCCTTGCTCCAGCGCTGGCTTGAGGCACCGCAGGCCACTCCGAAGTCGCTGCACTCCTTGATTCTCGTACCGACCCGCGAACTCGCGGCTCAAGTGCGCGAGGTGGTGCAGCAGTTCTCCAAGAATCTGCCGAAGCGGATCAAAGTGGTCAGCGCGGTCGGTGGGGTTTCGATCAATCCGCAGATGATGGCGCTTCGTGGCGGTGCGGATTTCATCATGGCGACACCCGGGCGGTTGCTGGATTTGGTCGATCATCACGCGGTGAAGCTCGGCAGCGTGAGCTCGCTGGTGCTCGATGAAGCCGACCGGCTGCTCGATCTCGGATTCGCGGATGAGCTTGGACGGATTCTCCAACTCCTGCCTGTGCCCCGGCAGAACCTTTTGTTCTCCGCGACCTTTCCGAAGGCCGTCGAAGCGATGGCAGCTTCCCTTTTGCATGATCCCATGCGGGTCGAAGTGGAAACCGATCAGGCCGCCACGCCGGATATCCTGCAGCGGGCGATTCGGGTCGATAAGGCAAAGCGTACGCCTTTGCTACGAAACCTGATCGCTGAGGAAGCCTGGGAGCGAGTGCTCGTTTTTGTGGCTCGGCAATACTCGGCGGATCACGTCGCGGATAAACTGAACCGAAACGGGGTCAAGGCGCTCTCATTTCACGGCGATCTTAGCCCGGGTGCCCGTAGCGAGGTCCTGAGGGATTTCAAAAGTGGCTCGATCCAAGTGGTGGTGGCCACCGATCTCGCGGCGCGCGGGCTCGACATCGCGCGCTTGCCCGTGGTGGTGAACTACGATCTGCCGCGCTCGCCGACGGATTACACGCATCGCATCGGCCGCACCGGGCGGGCCGGTGAAAGTGGGGTCGCGATCAGTTTTGTAACCGAAGAGACCGTCGCTCACTTCGATCTGATCGAGAAGCGCAATCAGCTGAGCCTCGCCCGCGAAGTGATCGCGGGATTCGAGCCAATGGAGCTTGCGCCGCCGCCAACGCCGGGCACGGGCGGCATCAAGGGACGCCGCAAGAGCAAGAAGGACAAACTGCGCGAAGCAGCGGCGAAAAAGAAGGCCGAATGAGCGATCAGACGCTTGCCTTGGATCTCTCCTCAGCTGCCAGCTCCGCTTCGAATTCGGCTTCGATTCGCGCCTCTTCGTCGAGCTCGGCCTGCTTGGCCGCTTCTTCTTCGGCGGCGACCAGCGCGGCGCGTTCAGCTTCCAATTTTTCATCCTTGGCAGCCTCGCGAGCCAGACGCTTATCGAGCTTCTTTTGTTCCCGTTCGCGGCGCTTGTAGTCTTTGCTTGGTGTGGAAGCCATGGGTCAATCTCCTAGTTGGATGTTCGCAGGTTTTCCCTGCTGGATTCGTGGGCGATGTCAGTCGCCGCAGGGGCCATAAGTTTCGATGCTCCCGCGATGCAATAGAAAACAAAAATCGATTGACCCAAGAATCGTCGGAATAGCGGCTTTCACCCGCAGTTTCCTTGCTTTTCCGGACTCAGGATCTCCTAAGAATTTTCTCGGGGTGTCGAGTTCAAAGCGGACGGCTCCGTAGATCATGGCGACTTCGCTGTTTCTTAAAAGTCTGGTCGCGTCTTGCAGGAAGTCGGTGAGTCGTGAGAGATCGATGAGGCGGCGCGTCCTCTACTTTTCGGGCTGGCTCGTGGGCGGTGCCGCTTGAGCCTGGGGAACGAGGGTACAGCGGCGGGTCGCGTCTTCGTAAGCCGTGAGGCAGCCATCGCGGGAAAATCTCAGTTCCCGTTCGGTGCCGGGGATGACGCGGATGCCGTTGTAGCTCGGGTAGTCGGTGTAGTCGAAAGCACCGGCAACGACTTTCCATGTAAAGTCCCGCCAGTACATGTATTGGGGGTCGGGCTTTCTTTCGACCCGAATGAAGGCATGGTCTCCCCAGCTTTCGCGCTTGGCGACTTCGGCCTTCGCACGAGCGAGGACGTGCGACTGAGAGGTTGGAGCGACGCATCCCGACAAAATGAAGATCAAGGGAAGGAAAAGGAGGTAACGCATGGTCTTGTTGGGTTGGTGGGTGGCCCGCTGGCCTGAGGAGAAGCTTAGAGTAGTTCGCCAGCTCATGCCATTCAAAATCAGAGAAGTGCCACCCAACTCGCGCAAGCCATCCGCAGCCACTGGTCGGTGGAAAACAAAAACCACTGGAAGCACGACACCAGCCAGTGGAACGAAGAAGTCTCGACCGCTTCACCTACCTTCGATGCCGCGTCCATCTTTCACCGAAGGCCTGGTCATGGACACCGCCTTACTCCGGCCGCCACTCTTCCGGTTCGCTCCCGATCAGCGTGATCCCATCCTTGTCGATCATGATCCGCCTGCGGCGAAACAAGGCACCGGTCGCTTGCTTGAAAGCCTTCTTACTCACTCCGAGCGCCTTGTTGATCTGCTCCGGCGAACTCGAATCACATAACTCCCACGAACCCCCACGCTTGATCAATTCATCCTCGATCCGCATTTCCAAATCATCGATCCTCGCGCGTCCCGGAGGATAGAGTGAAAGATCGATCTTGCCGTCGCTGCGGACCTGCACGATGTAGCCCTTCGTCTCTTCTCCGGCACGCAGTCGACGATGCACCTCGTTTTCAAACAACACCCCGGAGTGCTTCCCGTTGATGATCGCCTTGTAGCCCAGATCGGTCTTGCCGAACAAAATCAGATCCACCTCTTCACCTTCAGCATAGCTCGGTGGCTCCTGACTCAGGTATCGATTCAACCGCCGACTCGCCACCACCCGATCGCTCTCCGGATCGAGGTGGACATGCACCACATACGACCTGCCGACTTCCATCGGATCCTTCTGCTCACGGAAAGGCACCAGCAAATCCTTCTGCAAACCCCAGTTCACAAACGCGCCAACACCCGAGACGGCGACGCATTCCAAATAGGCAAACTCCCCCGGCATCGCCTTCGGTCGCTTGCAGGTCGCGATCGGTCGGTCCTCGGAGTCGGTGTAAAGAAACACCCTCACCAATCCCCCGATTTTCCAAACCGGTGGCAACTCACGTCGAGGCAGCAGCACTTCGCCAAGCTCATCGCCCCCATCGAGAAACACCCCCGGGGGAGCTTCCCGCAGCACCGTCAGAGCCACCCGTTCACCAATCTTCGGCATGCCCGGACAGTGGCGTCCCCATCACCCCTGATTCAAGAACCATCGGTGACCTCGTCAGAGGCAAGGCTTCATCCGCCGGGCCCTAAGGGCGATCACGTAAGCAAAATTTATAACTCCCGCATGATCTGATCCACGGCGGATGCGGCAGGGAGAGTATTGTTCGCGACTTTCTGTTCGATTTCAGGGAGGAGTGCCTGAATGCGCTCGCTGCGGAGGAAGCGGTTACGAAGTTCTTCCTCGATCATGGCGTGCATCCACTCGATCGATTGCCGCTTGCGTCGGGCCATGAAGGTGCCGGATTCTTGAGTGGTCTTGCGGAAATCCTCGATGGTCGTCCAAAGGCTTGTAAGAGTAGATAATTCGAAGGCCGAACAGGTGACGGCTCGGGTTTTCCATCCGCTGGTGGCGGGTTGGAGAAAGTCCAACACTCGATCATATTCCGCAGCGGCGAGTCGGGCGGGTTGGAGGTTGTTGCCGTCCGCCTTATTGACCGCTAACAGATCGGCGATTTCGATCACGCCTTTTTTCATCCCCTGGAGTTCGTCCCCAGCCCCGGCGAGCATGACGAGGAAAAAGAAATCGACCATCGAACGCACGGTGATTTCGTTTTGGCCGACGCCTACGGTTTCAACGAGGATAACATCGTATCCTGCGGCTTCGCAGAGCAACATCGTTTCGCGGCTTTTGCGTCCGACACCACCCAGGGAACCGCTCGAAGGAGAGGGGCGGATGTAGGCGTTGGGTTCACGCACGAGGTGTTCCATGCGGGTCTTGTCACCGAGGATGCTGCCTCCGGTCACCGAGCTACTCGGATCGACGGCGAGGATCGCGACGTGGTGGCCTTTTTTACAAAGCACGCAGCCGAGCGACTCGATCAACGTGCTTTTCCCGACACCGGGAACGCCGGTGATACCGACGCGGATGGAGTTTCCGGTGTTGGGGAGGATGCGTTGTAGAAGGGCTTGCGCAACTTTCTCGTGTTCGGGATGGTTGCTCTCCACCAAGGTGATGGCACGAGAGAGGATGGTTTTATTTGAGCTAAGGATGCCGTGCTCATAATCGTCGAGCGTGAGTTTGCGGCGCTTTTTCAATGGGCTTTTAGAGATGCCAGGATCGTCCACCCCAGGAGAGACGAAGCAGGCGTAGTGGGGGTCATGATGAGCATCCTCGGGTTGCCAGTCAGGTTTGATTTTCTTGGGCATGGAAAAAACAGGCCTTAGAGGACTTATAAGACCTATGTTTAGTCATATAAGACCTATGTTTAGTCATCAAGCTGTTCGAGCAGAAGTTTGAGCAACTTACGGGCGGAGGTGGGGATCACCGTGCCTGGTCCGAAGATGGCTGCAGCGCCATTTTTGTAGAGGAAATCGTAGTCCTGCGCCGGGATCACTCCTCCGCACACCACCATGATGTCTTCACGGTCGAGCTTGGCGAGTTCACTGATGAGCTGGGGAAGCAGAGTTTTGTGTCCTGCTGCCAGAGAACTCATGGCGATGATGTGGACGTCGTTTTCGACGGCTTGTTTGGCGGTTTCTTCGGGCGTTTGGAAGAGCGGGCCGATATCGACGTCGAATCCCATGTCAGCGTAGGCGGTGGATACCACCTTGGCTCCACGGTCGTGACCGTCCTGTCCCATTTTTGCGATCATGATGCGTGGGCGACGTCCTTCCTTGGCCTCGAATTTCTTGATCAACTCGGGGATGTCTTGCATGTCGCCTTGGTTGCTGAATTCTTTTCCATAGACTCCGGAGATCGAGCGGATGGTTGCCTTGTATCGACCAAAATGGTCTTCGAGAGCGTCGGAAATCTCACCGAGAGACGCGCGCGCTTGGGCTGCAATGATGGCGAGTTCGAGGAGGTTTCCTTTGGCTCCGCCGGCGCAATCGCGCAGGGCGTTGAGAGCGGCCTGACAATCTTCCTCGTTGCGGTTGGCGCGGAGTTTTTTGAGGCGTTCGATTTGGGAAAGACGCACCGCCGTGTTATCGACGTCGAGGATGTCGAGCGGATCTTCTTTTTCGAGGCGGTATTTGTTCACCCCGACGATGGTTTCGGCACCGGAGTCGATGCGAGCCTGACGGCGGGCGGCGGCTTCCTCGATTTTCATTTTGGGAATCCCGGCTTCCACGGCTTTCGACATGCCGCCAAGTTCCTGGGCTTCCATGATGTGGGCCCAGGCTTTTTTGATCAACGAGTCGGTGAGGGCTTCGAGATAATACGAGCCGCCCCATGGGTCGATGACGCGGCAGATCGATGTTTCATCCTGAAGGAAGAGCTGGGTATTGCGGGCGATGCGGGCTGAGAAGTCAGTAGGGAGGGCGATGGCTTCGTCGAGTGCGTTGGTGTGCAGCGATTGGGTGTGACCAAGCGTCGCGGCCATGGCTTCGATACAGGTGCGGGAAATGTTGTTGAACGGATCCTGCTCGGTGAGTGACCAACCGGATGTCTGCGAGTGGGTGCGCAGTGCGAGCGATTTCGGGTTCTTGGGGTTGAAGGTCTTGACGATCTTCGCCCAGAGCACGCGGGCGGCACGCATTTTGGCGACTTCCATGAAGTGATTTTTGCCTTGTGCCCAGAAGAAGGAAAGTCGGGGAGCAAAGGCATCGATGTCAATACCGGCGGCGATTCCTGTTTTCAGATACTCCCAGCCATCGGCGAGGGTGTAAGCCATTTCAAGGTCAGCGGTGGCACCGGCTTCCTGCATGTGGTAGCCGGAGATCGAGATCGAGTTGAACTTGGGCATCTTTTGGGAAGTGTATTCAAAGATGTCCGCAATGATTTTCATCGATGGCTCAGGCGGATAGATGTAGGTGTTGCGCACCATGTATTCCTTGAGAATGTCATTCTGGATCGTTCCCGCGAGTTGATCGAGGGTGGCTCCCTGCTCCAATGCCGCCGTGATGTAGAAGGCGAGGATGGGAAGCACCGCACCGTTCATGGTCATGGAAACGGACACCTTGTCGAGAGGGATGTTCCCAAAAAGCACTTCCATATCGAGGATGGAATCGATGGCGACACCGGCCTTGCCTACGTCACCTTCCACCCGTGGGTGATCCGAGTCGTAGCCGCGGTGGGTGGCGAGGTCGAACGCCACGGACAAGCCCTTTTGACCAGCCGCCAGGTTGCGACGGTAAAAAGCGTTGGACTCCTCGGCGGTGGAGAATCCGGCATACTGACGGATCGTCCACGGACGGAAGCAATACATCGTCGCGTAGGGGCCGCGCAGGAAGGGCGCGATGCCCGCCTGATAGTCGAGGTGTTCCACCCCTTCCATGTCAGCCTCGGTGTAGAGAGGTTTGACGGGGATTTTCTCCATCGTGTTCCAGACGATTTCATCGATGGGTTTGCCTTGCTCCTTTTCGAGTTTGGCACACCAAGCTTCGTAGCTCGGATTTTTGCGGGTCGAGTGATAGGGGATGTCTTTGAATGCGGGGCTGCTCATGAGATGACTCCTGCTCCTTTCAAGAGTTGTTGGTTCATTTCGTAATTGTTGACGCGGACGTTGACGAAATCGTCGACTCCAGCCTCGCGCCAGGCGGCTTCGTTGTCACCAGGCGCGCCGGCAACCAACAGGGTAAGGTCAGGTCTGACGGCTTTGACCGCTTTGGCGAGTGGTGGGACACAGGTCAGATAGGTCTCATCATCCGAGGTGATGACGGCGATGGTCGCCGGTGAGCCTTCCAGTGCGGCGACGGCGGCTTCGCTGTTTTCAAAGTCGCGTGCTCCGTCGATTTTGAACCCACCGGCTTCGAAGAACGAGGCCGTCCAGTCGGCGCGCAGGCGGTAACGGCGTGACGGCCCCATGTTGAGCTGAAGAATCGTCGGCGGCGAGCCGGTTTTTTTCTCGAAAGCGGCGGCGGCATCGCGCAGGGCTTCGTATTCCTCCGCGGCACGGCGTTGGGGAACTTGGCGGATGTTGATGGTGGGGCCTGCGTGGAGGCCGGTGGCTTCCGCCAACTGGCCGACGGTGGCACCCTGCCCGGCTGCGTCAATCGCTTGCGCTACCATTGCCGCTTCAGCGGAGGGTGTGATGGCAGCGAGTGCGGGTAGGTCCTTGCGTTTGTTCGCTGTTGCGGCTGAGCATTGGCATTTGGAGTTGCCCTTGGCATCGAGCCGCCCTCCCTTGAGGTCGGGATACATATTCGCACCCACGATGCTGTCTTTGCGACGGCGCACGTTTTGGCGTTTTTGTTGATAGCTGTCGTCGATTTGTTGTTGGATCGATCCGTCTTCCAGACTGGCGATCATGCCGCCGGCACTGTCGATTTCCTGAAAAATCCCCCAGGACTTGGCAGCAATCTGATCGGTGAGCCATTCGATGTAATTCGAGCCGCCTGCGGGGTCGATGACCTGGTCGAGTCCACATTCCTCACGCAGAATGATGTGAATGTTGCGGGCGATGCGGCGGGAGAACTCATCCGTATGCCCAGCGACTTCATTGTAGGGGCCGATGTGCATACCATCCACACCGGCGACGACGGCGGCGAAGGCCTCCGAGGTTGCGCGCAGTATATTTGTGTGGGCATCGTAGCAGGTTTTATTCCACAGCGAGGTGCGGGCGTGGATATAGACGCTGACGTCGTCAACACCGTAGGCCTCGGCCATTTTACTCCACAACCAGCGGGTGGCGCGGATTTTCGCGATCTCCATGAAATAATCCGAGCCGACAGACAGACAAACCCGCATGTGGGGGAGCAGCGCGGCGGGTTCGATGCCGCGGGATTTCATCTTTTCGATGTAACAAACGGCGGTGGAAATGATGTAGGCAAGCTCCTGCGTCGCGCTGGCTCCGCTATCGTGGTAGAGGTCGCCATGCACGCAGATGGTCTGCATTTGCGGAGCATGGTTGATGGCGAACTTGGTGAGAGCCGCCATGTGGTCGAGACGGGTTTCCAGGTTTTGAGGCAGGTCCGCGTGCCGCCCCATCTCTGCGAGTGGATCATTATCGAAACATCCGCGCAGATCACTGAGTGCGATACCTTGTTTCTTCGCCGCTGCAAAAAAGAGAGCAGCTACCGGCACGGATCCTGCACCTGATCTCCAGAAGGTGGAGATGGAATCAATAACCACCCCATCAAGGGAGATTTCCAGGTCTTCGAGATTTTCCAGACTGAGGCCGCACAGGGTTTTTTCCGCCTGATCCTTGTCGTAGCCCTTACTGGTCACGTCGTTGAGAACGATATTCAGCTCGGATTGCCCCCCATTTAATCCTTGGTGGACGATGGCGTTGAGTTTTCCGGGGGAGCACTGGCAAAGCTCCTGGGAAACCTCCCAGCCAGCTTTGAGAAATCCACCAGGTTTGCTGCCCCTGACGAGTGAGCCAGATCCGGGGAGGTCTTTGCGGTGTTCAAGTTCTGCAATGTCCTCGCGGCGATAGATCGGCTGGATGGTAATATCCTCGTAAGTCTGGCTAACAAGAAGCTTTTCAAAGGGGGCACCTTTGAGAAGGGCTTCCGCCGCCTCATGCCATTGGTCGTAGGTATGCGGAGGAAACTCAGCAAGCAAGCCGTCGGTTTGTGATTCGGTGCTCATTGCGGTAATCGATGATTGCTAGTTAGATGGTTGCGTCCTGCATGTTGCCAGTTTCCATGAATGCCTTGTGGAAGGCGAATGCGGAATCAAGCGACTGGTGGGTGTGGCCTGATTTGGCGCTGTTGTAGTACGCATTGAGCAGTCCACGATACTCGGGATCTGCACAATTGGTGATGATGCAGTGGGCACGTTCTTCGGGACTCTTTCCGCGAAGGTCGGCGATGCCATGTTCTGTGATGAGAACCTGTACCGAGTGCTCGCTGTGGTCCATGTGAGAGCAGAGCGGCACAATCGCCGAAATAGACCCACCCTTGGCCGTCGACGGGCAGGTGAAAATCGAGATGTAGGCATTGCGAGTAAAATCCCCTGATCCACCGATGCCATTCATCATTTTATGGCCGAGCACGTGAGTGCTGTTGACGTTACCGAAAATGTCTGTCTCGAGCGCCGTGTTGATCGAAATGATACCAAGTCGGCGGGCGATCTCCGGGCTGTTGGAGATTTCCTGGGGGCGGAGAAGCAGCTTCCCTTGGTACTCCCCGAGTCTCGCGTAAACCTCAAGCAAAACCTCGGGTGATAAGGTAAGGGAGGAACCCGATGCGAACCCGATATTCCCTGCTTTCATTCCCTCTATCACGGAATCCTGAATAACCTCGGTGTAAAGTTGGAATACCGGGATATCCGGGTGAGCACCCATGGCACCCAGCACGGCATTGGCGACGTTGCCCACACCGGACTGGATCGGCAGGAATGACTTGGGTACTCGACCAGATGCCATCTCCGCAGCCAAGAACTCGGCGACGTTTTCACCAATTTTTCGGGTGATATCCGAAGCAGGTGTGAATCCCCCGTTCTCATCAGGAAGATTGGTTTCCACCACTCCGACAATTTTCTTTGGATCGACCCACACCCTTTGGCTGCCTATGCGGTCTTCCGCGTGGCAGATGGGGATGGGGCGGCGGTAAGGCGGATCCCTAGGCTCGTAGATATCATGAAAGCCCAACAACTGCTTGGGATGGAAACTGTTGAGTTCAATAATTACCTTGTCAGCTTTGGTCAGGTAAGTGGGCGAAGCTCCCACACTGGATGTCAGCAGCACTTTACCGTCTGCTGCAACATCGGCGGCCTCCACCACGGCGAAGTCGATATTTCCTAGAAAGCCATAACGCACGTATTGCTGGATCTGCGAAAGGTGCATATCGAAAAACCGCGTGTGGCCCTCGTTGATGCTCTTGCGCATGTCCGGGTTCGACTGATAGGGCGTGCGGAACTTGACAGCGTTGGCCTTGGCCAACTCACCGTCGATTGACGCACCCGTGGACGCACCTGTCAACACGCCCACTTTAAAGTCGCGACCGGCTTCATGTTCCCGCATCGCTCGTTGGGCGATGGCCATCGGCACAGCCTTGGCGGCACCTGCGGGGGTAAACCCACTGAATCCGATATGGTGATCGTGACGAATGAATTCTGCGGCTTCTTCAGCGGTGATTTTCGGGAATGGATAGCTCATGCTTCAATGGGTAAGGTGAGAGATACAAGTGGTTAGTTTCCAAACATGGCGAGGAAATATCCTGCAGCGAGCGCGCTACCGATGACACCGGCAACGTTGGGTCCCATGGCGTGCATGAGCAGAAAGTTCGAAGGATCTGCCTTCTGGCCCTCGTCTTGGGAGACCCGGGCGGCCATCGGCACAGCAGAGACACCGGCCGAACCAATCAACGGGTTGATCTTGTTTTTACTGAACAGATTCATGAATTTGGCCATCAGAACGCCAGACGCCGTGGCGATAGAAAAGGCCGCAACGCCAAGGGCAAGGATACTCAGAGTTTTGGGATTGAGAAAGTTATGGGAATCCCCGGAAAACCCCCCCATTTTCAAACCTACACAGAGCCCGAGAAAGATGGTGATGATGTTGATGATCTCATTTTGGGCTGCCTTAACAAGACGTTCAGTGACCTTGGATTCCCTCAGCACGTTGCCGAGGAAGAACATGGCAATCAGAGGGGCTGCATCTGGCACGACCAGCAGACAAAAAATCATGACGACGACGGCAAAGATCATTTTTTCCAACTGGCTGACCTTGCGCAGCGTTCTCATCTTGATCTTGCGTTCTTTCTCCGTGGTGAGTGCCCGCATGATGGGTGGCTGAATCATTGGGACCATTGCCATGTAGCTGTAGGCCGCCACGGCAATCGCACCCAGCAGTTCGGGCGCGAGGCTGTTTGCGACATAGATGGATGTTGGACCGTCCGCACCACCAATAATCCCGATCGCGGCCGCTTGCTTGAAGGTAAACCCAAACAACGGCGCGCAGAAAAAAGTAAAGAAGATACCGAATTGCGCCGCAGCACCCAACAAAAGCGTTCGAGGGTTAGCAATCAGCGGACCGAAGTCGGTCAATGCTCCGACACCCATGAAAATAAGCGGGGGAAATATCTCCAGCTTGATTCCAAGGTTGAAGTAATAAAAGAGCGTTCCCTCGCGGAGGTGTCCCGTTGTGTCATATAAGCTGATGGGCAGGTTACCAATGAGCGCCCCCATGGCGATTGGCACCAAGAGCAAAGGTTCGAATTTTTTGACAATGGCGAGATAGAGAAGAACAGCGACGACTGCCCACATGGCGACCATTTGCCAGTGAAGGTTGGCGAACCCTGTTTTTGTCCAAAGAAAGTAGAGATCTTCCATGAATAGTTGGATTAGATTGGAGTGGGCTTTACCCAAGTGTGCAGAGCGGCTGCCCCTCATCCACGGCATCGCCCGGCTTCACATGGATGGCGGTAACCGTGCCGCTGCCAGATGCGTTGATCGAGGTGAACATCTTCATCGCCTCCAGGGTGACGATTAGATCCCCTGCCTTGACTTTGGCACCGACGACAACATCCACCGCCTTCACCACGCCGGATAGGGGGGCGATAACGTCACCCTCGGCAGCGACAGGCGTGGCCGAAGGTGCGGGTGCTGCGATGGGGAGGGCTGCTGCCGCAGACACCACGGGAGCGTGTGACGTCGGGTGACCCTCATCGATGGTTTCCACTCGAACATCATAGGTTTTTCCTTCGACGGTAATGCGGAGATGCTTCATTATATTAGATTGGTTGTTTTAACGAATTTTATGTGAATTTTGAATCTGATCGCGGCCGGCTGCGTACCAAGAAGTGTTCTGCTGTTTAACGGAGACAATGCGGCGTCCGCTTCCGGCCGCAGCCTCGACTGCCGCGGCAATCACAACGAGCGTTTCCAGTGATACTGCGTCAACTTCATCACTTGCAGAAGGGGAAGCAGCCCGAGACTTGACGACAGTTGGTTCAGGGGCAGACCTCTCAAGCACCTTACCGATAGCGACACAAATGAGCCATAAAGTCGCCAATGTCATCAATACCACGAGAAAACCCATCATGTAGGGAAGGGCATCCCAAAGAGTCGGATTCTCTACCACCTTGATGCCGGTGAAGATAGGAATTGGTAGCATTTCGGTATTCATGTTAGAGTGGGATGTTTCCGTGTTTCTTGGGCGGACGGCTTTCGCGTTTACTGAGTATACCACGGAAAGCTACCGCGAGGGTGGAGCGTGACACCGAGGGATTGATGACATCGGTAATCATCCCGTTACTAGCTGCCTGATAAGGCGAGGCGAATTTCTCGGTGTAGGCCCGGCGAAGCTCGGCTTCGAGCGCGACAGAGTCCTCGGCTTCGGCGAGTTCACGGCGGTAGAGCACCTGCATGGCTCCTTGAGCACCCATGACGGCGATTTCAGCGGTCGGCCACGCAAAGACGAAGTCCGCACCTAAATCACTCGGGCACATGGCGAGGTAGGCACCGCCGTATGCCTTGCGACAGATCAGGGTGATCTTGGGTACTGTTCCCGATGCCCAAGCAAAGAGCATTTTGGCTCCATGACGAATGATTCCGCCGCGCTCCTGGGCGAGCCCTGGCATGAATCCGGGCACGTCAACCAGAGAGAGAATGGGGATGGAGTAGATATTGCAAACCCTAATGAACCGTGCGGCTTTGTCGGAGGAATCAATGTCAATGCAACCCGCTTTCACCATCGGTTGGTTGGCAACAATACCGATTACCAGACCCTCGATGCGGGCAAAACCGACCAACATGTTCGGGGCAAAATCCGGCATGATCTCGAACCAGCTTCCGGGATCGACGATGCGGGCGATGACTTGTTGCATATCCAGAGGACTCTTGGAATCAGCCGGGATAATGTCGTTCATTCCGGGATCCTCACTGAGGGCTATCTCATCAACGAGCTGGTGGGGAGGATCGCTAGCATTGTTAGACGGCAGGTAGGACAGCAGTCGCTTACTCAGATCAAGGGCGTGCTGATCGTCTTCCGCGATCAGGTGGATGTTCCCACTAATCTGGGCATGGGCATCCGCGCTGGCAAACTGGTCAAGCGAGGCTGTTTGCCCAGTGGCCGCTTTAATCACATCCGGACCACAGATGAACATATTTGCATTCGTGCGGGTCATGATGAGGAAGTCCGTCAGCGCCGGTGAATACGCAGCACCTCCCGCGCAGGGACCAGCAATGATAGAGATCTGAGGGACCACGCCGGAGAGTAGCACGTTGCGGAAAAACACCTGACCATATCCGGAAAGGGCGTCGATACCCTCCTGGATCCGAGCGCCGCCGGAATCGTTGATGCCGAGCACGGGCATCCCCGCCTTTACGGCGAAGTCCAGCAGGTCGCAGATTTTCTTGGCGTGGATGCGACCGACGGCACCACCGCCGACGGTAAAGTCCTGAGCGAATGCGGCTACCGCGCGCCCGTCGACGGTGCCGGTTGCACAAACGATACCGTCACCAGGCATCTTGCGCTTTTCCAAACCAAAATTCGTGCACGAATGATGTGCATGCATGCCAAACTCAATGTAGTTACCATCGTCAAAGAACGCTTCGAGTCGCTCACGCGCGGTGAGCTGGCCCTTTTCGTGTCTTTTATCGATGCGTTCCTGGCCACCACCTAACAGAGCTTCAGCTCTGAGGTCGTGGAGTTTTTCTAGTAGAGCGGGGTCAATTGCCATGGTGGTGATTGATAATGCGATGAAATGGAAACCCAGTGAGATTATTTAGCGTCCTGACAGAACTCCGTCAGGACTCCAAAGCTGGATTTAGGGTGAAGGAAAGCGACGAGTTTTTCTCCCGCCCCTGCAAATGGAACTTCGTGAATCAATCGGGCACCTTTCTCCTTGGCCTGTTCAAGTTGTCCGGTGATATCATCGGTGGCAAAGGCGATGTGGTGAATCCCCTCGCCGTTCTTTTCGATGAACTTAGCGATCGGACTTTCCTCCGATGTTGGCTCCAGAAGTTCGATGTGGACATCACCTGCCGCGAAAAAGGCTGTGCGAACTTTCTGAGATTCTACCTCCTCCCGCCCTTCGCATTTCAAACCTAAAACCTCCTCATAGTAAGGAATGACATTTTCCAACGACTTTACGGCGATCCCCAAGTGGTCAATTTTTGTAATCATATCTGGTAATTATCTTCGCTGTTCACAAAATAGATTGCACAGCACATTTCAAAATTTTAAACAGTATTAAATACTTGACAGCCTGCATGTCAATAACGAGACGCATCTTGGGAACTTCGGACGGGAATCGCCATCCCTAGAACTGTCGAAAAGCTCGCCTCTTTCATTCGCGAGAGTTTTGCCACGCGGCGATGGATGACTGCTGCTTGGAAATTGCTTTTTACTGCTTGGAAATTGCTTTTCCGAGGGTCGGCGGATGGGGTCTCGGCGACCGGCGTCGATGGGGGTTCCAAACTGGTCTCGGATGGCTGACGCTGCTTCTGCTCTGTGGTCTTTCATGGTATTCTGAAAGCGCTTGAGAGGCATGGGCGGGGGGCGTATCAGATGGAGTTCTAGTTTGGAAGGAGGAAATCCCGCATTCTGATTTTCGTCCCGCGACGGCCCTTGTTTGTTCTTTGGCAGAGACAATCCGCTGTGGTTCTGAAGTTTGGTGGTAAGTCTATTGGCCTGAGCTGCATCAGCGCTCACCCTGTGGGTTCTGTCGCTCGCCACAGATCTCGGATGTGGGACACGATCTCCGCCCCTGGGTCATGTCGGATTCACGACATGAATTGAGGCTCGGCAGGCGCGGCATGAAATGCGACCACCACGTCGCAGACATGGATCAGGCATACCCCACCCCGCAGGAACTCGAGGAGCGCGAGGTGCGGCGGAATTTTGCCTGTCTGGTGTGGATGGGCTCGGTGTTTGCGATGGGATGGTCCGAGGTGATGGTGGTGTTGCAGCCGCTGCTGGTCCACTATCAGGCAAGCAACACCCAGATCGGCATCGTCCAAGGCGTGCTGATCGCCACGCTACCGGGGATGTTCCTCTCGCCGTGGATCACGCGCCGCTTTCGTCGCAAGAAGATCTACCTTTTTGTGACCGACACGCTCTATCTTTTGCCCATTGGCATCGTCGGAGCGGTGGTCTGGACCGGCAGCATCGGTGGCAGCCAGACGATGGTGCTGTTCATCATGCTGCTGTTCCTGCTTGGGCAGATCGCGGCAGGTTTCGGCGGGCTGCCGAACCAGGAATTCTTCACCTCGTGCATCCCGATGCGCCTGCGTGGCCGACTCGCCGGGGTTTCAGCTGGGATCGGCGGCGTGCTCGGACTGGCGGCCACCGGCTTCGCGGCTTGGCTGTTGGATGTCTTGCCGAAACCTCAGGCCTACGGCGCGCTGTTGGTGCTCGCCTGGGTGCTGTGCCAACTCGCCGATTCCGCGGTGCTGCTCGCCAAGGAACCGCCAACACCGGTCGAGAAGTCGCCCAAGCCGTGGCGCAGGGAAATGTGGCGGGCGTTTTTCGACGACAGCAAGTTTCTGCGGGTGGCGCTCGTCATCTGCCTGATCTCGCCGCTGCTTGGGCAACTCGCGGTCTTTTCCAGCGTGTTCGGTTTCCGCGATCTCGACTTCAAGCCGCAAATGGCCGCGTGGCTCGGCATGACCGCCGCCGGCGCGCGGCTTCTCCTCAGCCCTCTCGGCGGCTGGCTCACCGACACCTGGGGTGCCCGCCGTGCGCTTTCGATGTGGGCGGCACTCGCCGGCACCGGCTTCCTGCTGCTGGCGTTGTTTCCCTCCACCGCCACCGTCTTCGCCGCCACCGGCATCGCGGCGGTGAGCTGGAGCGGATTTTCCGGAGCGATGAATGCGCTCACCAGCGGCATCCCAAAACCGGAGCACCGCGCCGGCCATTTCACGTTACTCAGCTTTTGCATGATCGCCGCAAACTCCGCCGGCCCGCTACTCGTCGGGCGGCTGTTCGACACCGTTTCCTACCCCACCGGGTTCGCCATCCTCGCCGGCCTCACCGCTGGGCTCGTCCTTCTCGCGATCCACCTACTCCGCCACCTCAGCGTGCGCGCCGAGGACTACGCGTGATCGGACGTGATCGGACCAAGTTGCGCCTTGCCGCAGTCTGCCTTCCAGATCGCCCTGAACCACAAATGTTTGGACCCTTGACCAGCGGCCGTTCCACCCGATCCTGATGAACTGGACGACGGCTCATGTCGGCATCCCCTACCGAGATTTCTGCCTAGAATCGGCCGCCAAATACCAAGCGACAATCCGCCATGAGGAGGCTCCCGCAGCACCGTCAGAGCCACCCGTTCGCCGATCTTCGCCATGCCCGAACAGTGGCGTCCCCATCGCCCCCGATTCAAGAACCATCGTTGACCTCATCGAAGGACTCCGTCCCGAAGTCCTTTCGTAAAGTCTTCCTCCGCGCATGGTTCTCGACCGCCAAGCCCATGAAATGCTCCTCGGCATCTCTTCGGAAGCGTTGTTCGAGTAGCAAAGCAAGCCACACGATCCCGCCCCAACAACCCACAACCATCACAATCGATGCAAGGCCCTCCCATTCAAGCTGACTCATGGCCAAAACGATCAACAAAGCTTCAGCACCCAAGAAACCCACAAATTGGCGGAGCAATGGTCCCTGACTCGTGAAAATCCTGAACGCGGAGGCAAGAAGAACCGGAATATAGAAAATACCCCATCCGGAAATGCAGGGCAGCAAAAAGAGAAGCCAAAAGTAAGGCATCCAATCGAAGAGGTCGCGTGGATTCAGGTCCACAATTGACTCACCCATCCCAAGCGATAAAGCACCGAGAAACGAGGCCGACAAGAGACACCCGATAAAACAAAGCACCCGCCGGCCAACATCGACCACCGCCACTCCAAAAATCTCCTCAGGATCCAACTGCAAGCCCATCGAACGGAGATAGACCACAAGTAAGCCCAAAGACCAAGCCCCATCCGCGATCTCGAAACGCCATCATCAAAATTCAAATGCACATTTCAAATTATTGTTCGAAACTTTCCCTCGCCGCTGACGTTTAACTCCCCGTGCCCTCCTCCTCCACCAAGACCCGCTTGCTCGCTGCCGCGATCGAGATCTTTGCGGAAAAGGGCTACCGGGATGCCACCGTCGCCGATGTCTGCGAGGCCGCCGGGGCCAACATCGCCTCCGTGAACTACCACTTCGGCTCGAAGGAAAACCTCTTTCGTCACGTTCTTCGCGAGGCCTTCATGCGCTCAGAAAAAGAGTTCCCGCTCGATGGTGGACTCCGCCCCGACACCCCGGGCGAACTCCGCCTGCACGCCTTCATGGCAGGCATGATTCGCCGCAATTTCGATCCGGGACCGGCCGGTGACTTCAACCGGATCATGATCCATCAAGGCACCCGCGAATCCGCTCCAGACGAACTCGTCATGTCCGAAGTCGGCCAACTTCAGGGCGTCATCCTCGAGTCGATCATCCTGCAACTCGTCGGTAAACTCTCCAAAACCACCCTCGCCCAAACCAAACTCAATATCGTCGCCCTCTGCGTCTTTCCCAGCCTGGCCCACCGCCTCCGCTCCCACCTTTTCCCGACCGAGATGTCACCCGTGAAACTCAGCGCTTTCATCGATCGACAGCACGCCTTCGCGCTCGCCGGCATCGCCACCTTTGCTCCCGCCAACTCATGAGAGTCGCACTCATTTTCAGCGCCGCACTCCTCGCTTCCTGCGCCGCACCCGGCCCCCTCGCACCCGGCGCCGCATCATCCTTGGAAATCCCGGCTCGCTTCGATGCCACCCGCGCCCCCGTCCCTCAGATCTCGAATACCTTGCTCGGGCTCTTCGACGACCCCCGCCTTCGCAGCACCGTCAACCAGGCCCTATCTAACAACCCCGACCTCAAAGGCAGCCTCGCCCGCATGGAAGAAGCCGGTTTCAACACCCGCAAGACCGCCTCCGAACTCTATCCCTCGCTCGATGGCAATGCCCGCGCCGGCCGCTCAAGCGTCCCGGTCCTCGGCGAATCCTCCGACTTCCGCCTCTCGCTCGACGCCCGCTGGGAACTCGATGTCTGGGGCCGCATCCGCGCCGGCGTGCAAGCCAGCAGTGCCGATCAAGCCGCCGCCGCCGCCGACTACGAAAGCGCCCGCCAATCGCTCGCCGCCCAGACGATGCAGGCCTGGTTCGATCTCGTCTCCGCCGAAAAACGACTCGCCCTCGGCAATCGACGCATCACCAGTTTCGAAGACACCTATAACCTCGTCTCACGCCGATTCGAACTCGGTACCTCCCGCCTCGGCGACCTCGAACTCGCCCGCACCGATCTCGAGAACGGCCGCGCCGACCTCCGCCAACTCGAAGACGACCGCGACCGAGCCGCTCGCGCCGTGCGACTCCTCACCGGCGCTTATCCGGACGCCAAACTCAGCGCCTCAAGCTGGGCAACCCTCTCCCGCGCGGTGGCCGCAGGCATCCCATCCGACGTCCTCCGCCAGCGCCCGGACATCGATGCCGCTTACCAACGCCTCCGTGCCGCCGACTCCCGCGTCAAAGTCGCCCACGCCGACCTCTTCCCCTCATTTCCTCTAACAGCATCCGGCGGCCGCAGTAGCGACCTGCTTGCCAATCTCGGTCGCACATCCTTCGACTCATGGTCCGTCATCGCCTCGCTCTCCGCGCCGATCTTCGATGCCGGTCAGCGCCGGGCCGAACTCGGTGCCGCAGGGAAACGCGCCGAGCAAGCCCTCGCCAACTACCAGTCCACCGTTCTAACAGCTTTCAAGGAAGTCGAAGACGCCCTGGGCAGCGAGCGGCTTCTCCGCGAGCAGGAAAAGTCCCGCCTCGATGCCCTCGAAGCCGCCCGCAGGGCCGAGACCCGCAGCCGCCGCGACTTCGAGGCCGGCATCAACGATTTCCTCACCCTGTTAGAAGCCCAGCGCCGCGTCTTCGCCACCGAAGACCAAACCATTTCCCTCCACCGCAACCGCCTCCAAAACCGCGTCTCGCTCGCCCTCGCCCTCGGCAAAGGCGTCTGAACCCTTTCCACCCATCCCCATGACCGCCGGCAAAAAACTGCTCAACCTGCTCTTCGCACCCATCGTCATCGCCGCCTCCATCGGCATCGTCGTGGCGATGGTGAAAGCGCGCAAGGACCCGCCGCCGCGCAAGCCACCCGTCGCCACGCCCCACGTCAGCGTGATGATGTCCGAGCCCGCCGATGCCTCGCCGACCATCTCGACCTACGGCAATGTCCGTACTTACGACGCCGCTTCCGTCGCCAGCCAGGTCAGCGGGAAAATCGAATCCATCACCCCCGGCTTCGACCCCGGCCGCGCCGTCGAGGCCGGCGACCTGCTCGCGAAAATCGAGGACGCCGACTACCGCTCCATACTCGCCGAACGCGAGTCCGCCATCGCCGCAGCCAAGCAAACCCTCGCCGACGAAACGACCCGCTCCCAGATCGCCAGCGAAGACTGGGTCGCCTCCGGAAGAGATCTCGCCAAAGCCCCGGAGTTCACTTTGAGAAAACCTCAACTCGCCGCCGCCGAGGCCGCGCTCGAAGCCGCCGAAGCCAGCGCCGACCAAGCCCGCCTCAACCTCGAACGCACCGAAATCCGCGCACCCTTCGATGCCATCGTCCAAACCCGTGACACCAGCCCGGGCAACATCGTCGCCCCCGGCAACATCCTTGGCACCCTCATTTCACGCAACAAAGCCGAAGTCCGCCTGCCACTCACCCCCGAACAAGCCGCTCGCCTCGACCTCCCGCTTGCCTTCGTTCCTGCGTCTAACAAGTCCATCGCCGCCACCCTGCGCAACCCCGCGAAGCCGGATCAAACTTGGCAGGCCATCGTCACCCGCACGGAAGCCGCCATCGACGCCCAGAACCAGGTCCTCTACGTCATCGCCGAAATCCCCAAGCCATTCGAAAGCGGAAAATCCTTCCTCCCGATCGGCACCTTCGTTACCGCCGAACTCAAAGGAGCACCGCTATCAGAGGTCCACACTATTCCCGACACGGCACTCGTCGAGGACGAGTTCGTCTGGATCGTGGATCCCGATAAAAAACTCCTCCAGCAACCCGTCGAACGGCTCTTCAGTGAAAAAGGCAACTTCCTCGCGCGCATCGATTCTCCCCTCACCGAGCTCCCTCTCCAAATCGTCACCCGCCCGCTCGCCAGCTTCCGCAGCGGCTCCGTGGTCAAGATCGATGACGCCATCCCCGACGCCGAAAAACCATGAGCGACCGTGACGACCCCATCCGCGACCACCCGTTCATCGCCTGGTTTACAGGAAACCCGGTGGTCTCCAATGTGCTGCTGCTCACCGTTCTAGCAGCCGGCATCTACACCGCCTTCACCGTCCGCAAGGAGGCCTTCCCCTCCTTCGATGGAGAAAGCGTCACCATTGAAGTCCCCTTCCTCGGCGGCACGCCCGAAGACGTCGAACGCGGCGTCGCCATCAAGGTCGAAGAAGCCCTCCAAGGCGTCCAGGGCATCGACCGCATCCGCAGCGAATCACGCGACAACGGCGCCACCATCACCGTCGAAGCCATCGAGGACTACCCCGTCCAGAAACTCCTCGATGACGTCAAAATCAAAGTCGACGCCATCCCCAGCTTCCCCGTTCAGGTAGAAAATCCAATCATCCGTGAAAACAAGCGCCGCAACCAGGTGATGTGGGTCGAAGTCCACGGATCCGCCAGCGAAGCCACCCTCAAGGAAACCGCCCGCAACCTTCGCGACGAACTCCTCAAGCTCCCCGAGATCAGCCTCGTCGATACCTTTAACTCACGGAACTATGAAATCTCCATCGAAGTCTCAGAAGATAAGCTCCGCGCCTACAATCTGACATTCGGTGAAGTCGCCGATGCCGTTTCTAACAACTCGATCGACCTCGGCGGTGGCGTCGTCCGCAGTGAAAGCGGCGAGATCACCCTGCGCTCCCGCAATCAGGCCTACCGACTCAGCGATTTCGATGCCATCCCGATCCGCACCCGCGCCGATGGCACCCGCATCTTCCTGCGTGATGTCGCCGTCATCCGCGATGCCTTCGTCGATCAGGAACTCCTCGGCCGCTTCGATGGCGAACCATCCGTCGCGCTGCAAGTCGTCACCGAAGGCAACGACGACATCATCGAAGCCAGCAGCGCCGCACGCGAACTCGCGGAGAACTACGCCAAGTTCAACTCGCTCCCTGACGGCGTCTCCGTCACGACCTGGAACGACGGCTCAAGACCGATCCGCAGCCGACTCGAACTCCTCACCTCAAACGGTCTCTTCGGCACGCTGCTGGTCATCGCCACCCTCGCCCTTTTCCTGAACCTGCGGCTCGCCTTCTGGGTCGCCGTTGGCATCCCCTTCTCCATCGCCGGTGCCATCATGCTCTTCCCCATGCCGGGCATCGAGCTCTCGATCAATCAGCTCACCTCTTTCGCCTTCATCATCGTCCTCGGCATCCTCGTCGATGACGCCATCGTCATCGGCGAAAGCGTCTTCTCCGCGAAAGAAGAGCAAAAGGACCCGGACGCGCCCGATGCCGAAATGCGCGCGACCGTCCGTGGCGTCTCAAAAGTCATCGTCCCCGCCTTCTTCGGCGTCGTCACCACCATCGCCGCCTTCCTTCCTCTGGCAAGCATCTCCGGGCGCATGGGCAACGTCCTCGGACAAACCGCGATCGTCGTCATCCTCGCGCTGATCTTCTCGCTCATCGAGTCCAAGCTGATCCTTCCCTCCCACCTCTCGCACATCAACGTCCACCGCCGTGGCCGGAACATTTTCTCACGCGCCCTCTACGCCTTTCAGGATGCCGTCGCCACCGGACTCGAGCGTTTCGTCGCTCGCTTCTATCAGCCGGTCCTGCGCCGCCTGATGAACTACCGCTACCTCGTCGCCGGTGCCTTCATCGCCATGCTCATCATCGTCGTCGGCCTGATCCCCGCCGGAAAACTCCGCTTCGTGTTCTTCCCCGACATCTTCCGCGATGACATCGCGGCCAATATCGAACTCGAGCAGGGCCTACCCGTTTCCTATCTTCACGAAACCGCCGAACGAGTCGGCCGCGGTCTGGTCGAAGCCGCCCACGAACTCGAACAGAAGTCTGGCGACAAAATTCTCGAACACTATCAGATCTCTGCCAGCAACAACACCAAAGCCAACATCGCCGCCGAGCTCACTCCCTCCGAAACCCGCAGCGTCACCACCAGTAATGTCGTCCGCCTCTGGCGCGAAAAAGTCGGCCCGGTCGCCGGGGCACGTGCCCTCGCCTACTCCGGCACCATCGGTGGAAGAAACCGCCCCGACCTCGATGTCCAACTCGAAAGCCCCGACCTTGAAGCGCTGCGCATCGCCGCCGAGGACATGAAGGCCAAGGTCGCCACCTTTCCCGGCACCAACGACGTCAAGGACACTTTCGATTCCGGCAAACCCGAGATCCGCATCGCCATCACGCCCGAAGGCGAAGCCGCCGGCTTCACCCGCCGTGACCTCGCACTCAACGTCCGCGATGCCTTCTTCGGCCGCGAAGCCCAGCGCGTCCAGCGCGGCCGCGATGAGGTTAAAGTCATGGTCCGCTACCCACTCGAAGAACGCGGCACCTTGGAAACCCTTCGCGACATGCGCATCCGCGCCGCCGATGGTGCTGCCGTTCCCTTCTCCGTCGTCGCCAACACCGAATACGGCTCTGGCCTCGCCTCGATCCAGCGCGCGGACTCGAACCGCACCGTCAGCGTTCAGGCGAATGTCGACAAGACCATCACCTCCGGCGAGGAAATCCTCGCCCGCATGAACGAAGACTATTTCCCGACCTTCCGCGCCCAGCACCCCGGCGTGAACATCGCCCTGCTCGGCGATGCCGAGCAACGCAAACGCTCCCTTGGCTCACTCGTCGGCGGATTCGGCATCTCACTGATCTCGATCTACATCCTCCTCGCCATCCCGCTGAAATCCTACACCCGTCCGCTCGCCATCATGTCCGTCATTCCCTTCGGCATCATCGGCGCACTGCTCGGCCACTTCGTCTTCGGCATCCCCGTCAGCATCCTCTCTCTCTTCGGCCTGCTCGCGCTCAGCGGCATCGTCGTCAATGACTCGCTCGTCCTCGTCCACCGCGTCGATGAACTCCGTGCCGAAGGCCTCTCCCTGGCCGATGCCCTTCACGATGCCGGCGGCCAGCGTTTCCGAGCCATCCTACTTACCACTCTAACAACCTTTGTCGGCCTCGTTCCGCTTCTCGCCGAGCCCGCCGTCCAAGCCCAGTTTTTGAAACCGATGGCCGTCTCCGTCGGATTCGGTGTCGTCTTCGCCACCGTCATCACCCTGGTCCTCCTGCCGATGCTCATGCTCATCTCCCACGACTTCCGCAGCCGCTTCAGCCGCTCGACGAAAGCCTGGAAAGCCACGCTATCTTCCCACACCAGCGAGTCGTAAGCTTCACTTCTCAGACTCCAAGCATGGAGTGCGCTCATCACAGCTTGGGGATTCATGTCCTTTCGTGACGTTCTCTCGCGGTTGCTTGTCTCCAAACGAGGTAGCCCTGAATGCAGATCGAAAGTGCTTGATCTGCTTCGCCGAATTTGGCTTTTAGGGTAGATCGTTTGTTTGATCGGGCCGCATACTTGATTGACCAGCTGCACCATGTTAGATGATGGCAGGTTATAATTTTAGTTCGCAACAATTAGATATTAATAAAACCAACAACATGAAAAAGAAAAAGCGTTTCACTCCATTGAAGCCAATTGCATTATCGTCCCTTGTGGCACTAACCGGCAGCGCGTGGGCGGCCTCGCCCTACGACATGCCTTACGGCGTTCAGTGGAACTTCATGATCGGAACCGATTCCGCCGACAATCCCCAGACTGTAGCCGCCAGCCCGGACGGGAGCGCCTGGATCACGACCATGGGCCGAGCAGGTACAGGACCGAATATGACGTGGGGCAACTCGAAGAATAGCTTCTACAGTGGCAACTACGCGAGTGGGTATGGGCAAATTGGTCCCCTCGGTCAGATCATGCAGGCCAACGACCTGTCGGCCCTTCCGGACATGACGGACTACGTCCAAGGCTACATGGGTAACCTAACCATGCGTGGGACAACGGCGTATCTCGGATTCTACATCAACAAGGGTGCTACCTGGGCTAACCAGAGCCCTGTCGACCAGCCCGCACAGGGCAATCCAGTGACGATTGCGATTCCCACGGTCGGCGCGCCGCAAGGCGCACCTTACTCCAATCCTGACTACTTCTTCAAGAACACCTTTGACCTGCTTTCGAGCAATTCACCGGATCCGGTCACCGGCATCAAGGGGGGCTACGGCGGGACCTCGGATTCGGTCGTTCTCTCCGACGGTTCGATGGTCTTCTGCGGCAGGGTTCAGCCACCGCCGGCAGGGGGATCGAGCGACAAGTTCACGCCCGGCGACTTCACCGGCTCCGTGGGCTACAACAACTGGGTGGGCAAGGTGGCGGCGGACGGCACCCTTTCCGGCCCGGCGAAACAGCCTTCCGGCGACTTTACCCGCGATTATTTTTTCGACGTCGCGGTCAACGAGTCCAATGGCCAGGTGTTTGCGGTGGGTTACAGCTACCAGGGCACGCCGACGCAGTGGGATCCCGACGGCAGCGGGCCCGCCGCTCCCTACCTCATCACCCCTACCACCAACATTGGCACTGGCATTGGCACCGGCGTCCTCTACGACGGTTCGTGGAACATTGTGGCGTCCGTCGTCTGGGACACGAAAAATGCCGGGGATCGCATCTACGACGTCGCATCGACCCCCGACGGGGGCTGGGTCGTCGTCGGCTTTACCACTGGCAACCTGAAATCCGGTGCCGTCAACCCGTCGCCCGGAACACGTGATGCCTATATTGCGAAGTACGACACCACCGGCACTCTCGTTTGGGACTACCAGTCCGAAACCGCTTACTACGAGTATGCCGGTGACGTGACGGTCGATCCCGCCGACGGCAGCATCTACGTCTCCGGTTCCCAACAGGTGAACACGGATTACGATCCCTTCCTGATGAAGTTCACGTCGTCCGGCACCATGGTGTGGACGAGCGTCGTCGATAATTCGGGCTCGCAAGACGTCTGCGTGGACCACGGAAACATCAGCAAGCATAAGGTTTACGTCCTCAGCGCGAATAATCCGTCGATCGGAGGCGTGTGGACGGCCACGACCGGCTACATTCCGCAAGGGACCGATGAGAACCTCCTGCAGAAGCTGATCCCGGGCGATTTCAACACAGACGGGTTCACTGACTTTGCCGACGTGCAACTTGCGGGCGTTGCGACCAAACCCGGCCTCCTCGGCGACGATACGTATGACTTCAACGAAGACAACGATTCAACCCTTGCGGACACTTACTTCATGATCACCGGCATCATGGACCGGGCTGTCGGCGATATCCATCAGGACTCGGCCGCGAGCGACGTCGACAATGCCGACATCGGCAAGGCAATCGGCGCCTTGGGCCGCGGAACGCTCTACATCGACGGAGACATAGACTTCGACGGCGACGTGGACGCAACGGACGTCGCGAATGTCGCAAGTGCCTTCACCGGTGCCCTGAGCCCCGCGCGCGGGCCCGCGCTCCCCACCGGCACCACCCTGACCTACATCGCCGATGTCGGCACGGTCTTCCTATCCGCTGATGGTGCGGCTGGCGGAGTCATCACGTCCTTCCAGTTGGAGAACAGCGAGGGCACCTTCGTTGATGGCAGTTTCACTGGCCCGACCGGTGGCAGTTTCGGTGGTGCCTATGCACAAGCCACCGCCAACGTACTAGCCGACAGCGACACGACCCTCGCTGGGACCAGTGGCGACCTCAGCCTGGGCAGCATCTTCCCGACCGGGATGGACCAAGCCGCATTGGAGGCTTATCTAACGGTCGCGATCTACACCGGCGCGCAAGGCACCGGGCAAATGCAGTTTGATCTCGTCGTTCTGCCAACGCTCCCCACCGCCTACGAGGCCTGGTCCAAGGGATTCGCCTCGCTGACCGACACCTTTGCCAATGTCGACTTCGAGGGTGACGGAATCTCCACGGGCTTGGAGTACGTGCTGGGTGGCGATCCGACGGTGAACGACGCGGCATCCATCGCCCCGACCTCGGAGTCCAGTGGTTCTGGGCTGGTGTTCACGTTCCGCCGCGCTGACGTCGCCAACGACGATACGAGTGCCACCATCGAGGTTCGCTACTCAACGGACCTGATGACGTGGACGCTTGCGGAGGACGGTGTGAACTCGGTGTCGATCGTGGAGAATGACGATTTCTACGGCTCGAGCCCCGGGATCGATCAAGTGCTGGTGGCACTGCCATCCAGCCTGGAGGTCGACGGCAAGTTGTTCGCTCGGTTGGGAGTCAGCGGTCTACCAGAAGCCCTGCTCAACGAGGACTTCGAGGGGCCCGACGACGCTGGCTTCACGGTGGTGAACAACGGCACCGGAGACATCTGGGAGCGTGGCACACCGAACTCGGACGGTGGTTTCGGTGGGGGAGCGGTGACTGGCGGCAACGGCGGCTCGTTGAAGTGCTGGGGCACTGACATCGGCAATACCGGTGTTTATGCTTCCGGCACCGATACCTCGCTGATCTCACCAGTCATCGACCTGACCAGCGTGGCGGGCGCCACACTCGCCTTCGCGGAAGCACTGGACATCTTCGCCGGCGACTTGCTGACGGTGAACATCATCGATGACGACATCAGCGGCGGGGTCGTGAGGATCGGTGCTCCGATCTATACGGCCGACGACGCCGGCGCCATCACCGATGCCAACTGGAATCCTGTCACCAGATTGGATCTCGCCGCCGGTGTGGGCCAGCAGGTGCGCATCGAGTGGCGATTCGCCGGTGATAACGACGGATCCACCACCTACATTGGTTCCTACATCGACGATGTCGTGATCACCACACCCTGAGAGGTTTCAACACCTTGATCGGTCCAAGCGGCGACTCCTTCTCGGGGGTCGCCGCTTTGCTTGTTCGACTGGAATGCAGCCAAGTCATCCAATGAAACATACACTCAGTCTCCTTGCCGCCCTTCTGCTGGCCCTACCGGCAATACTGCACGCCACCGGATCGCCACCGGATCAGTCGGCCGCGATGCGTCTCCACTTGCCGGGCGCGATCACGAACAGCATGGATGCGATTCCGCTCGGCAACGGCTTGAGCGGCGGCTTGAATTGGGGCAAGGGCACGAGTGCTTATCTTTCTCTGGATCGCGGTGATTGGTGGGATCTGCGTCCGCATCCGAGTGACACCAACGCCGACTTAAACCACCAGACCGCGGTGGAAATGGCGCGGTGTGAATAAAGTGTCTGAATAAAGTGTCTGTCTGAATAAAGTGTCCGTCCCTTTAAAAATACAAAGCCCAGGGTTGGTCGAAGACCTACCCTGGGACTGGTGCCGCACGAATCTCCAACCCCAAAGGGGTTGTGTCCCAAAGCCCAGGGTTGGTCGAAGACCTACCCTGGGACACGCACCGCCCGAAAAATCCAACCCCAACGGGGTTGTGTCCCTTGCGCCGCCCCCCGTATCACGCCCTCCCTTCATCGCACGGATTGAACACCCCACTTTCAGATCGCCATCCCCGCAATTTTTCGCTAACGAACACATTATCACCCGCCATTCCTCTCCCCATCCCATGAAAACCCAATCCCGCCTCATCACCGGCTTCCTCCTCGCCGCCCTCGCCTCGCCCATGGCCTTGGCGGCTGCCAGCCATTCGGCAATCAGCGGTGAGGTTGCGGTCGATACCCGCAGTCGCGAACTCGAATACGAAGCCTTGCCTCCGGGTGATCCCTCCGACCCCATTCCGCAGGAAATCGCCGTGGCGGAAAGCAGGATGGTCGATGACACCTTTGAAATGGACATCGAAGTGCCCGTTGTCGGCGAATTGATGTCTGTCTTTCGAAACGACAACCTCGCGAGCAACAACTGGACCTTCGTGGAGTCTCTCCTCACCACCAGTCCTCGCATGAGGCTTTACACCGACACCGAAGGCGCTCCCTCCCGCTTTTACCGCATTCAGCCCGCATTTCAGCTCGCTCCCGGAGAAATCGGATTCATCGACAATACGTGCGACCTCTCTACTATGTCGGATTCGGATTCACACAATTACTATCTCCGTAGGGAAAATGATCATAAGGATTTGCAGATCCACTACAAAATCCCTTCGCGGCTTGAAGGTCAAATCGAATATGTGGTATTTTGGATATACAAAGGAGATACGGGCGAAATTATTAGCTCCGTTGCAGGCGCAAAACAAGGTGATGATTTTAGCGCGGGCAATCAGATTGTCACCTGGACACCCGAGTTACCATCGAAAGAGAATGACCCCGGTTTCTTCATCATACAAATGGAGGTGGCAGTAGGCGGTGAGGTGGTTTACAAATCCCCCATTGCCGATGCGGTTCTGGACATTCCTGATTGGCAGTGTCCCCAAGAATGCCTCGCAATATGGGATCCCCTCTGGAGACATCGCCCCATCTTGCACCTGAAACCGTTTTCAGGTGGGCTGGATCCAGGTGGGCTGGAGTATCCGATTGATCCAGCAGTTTTTGTTGCTAATGCGAAGCTTTACCAGAAATTAGATAACCTGCAAGTCCTTACTCTTGAGCACCCCACAATTGCAGACCTAAGTAACTATAACACGGTAAACTACTTTCTGGAAATGGGGACGGTGGGTGTTGCTTCCCGGTCTGGTATTACCTCATCGGAGGCTAGTCCCTATATCATGCATACCGCTAACGATCATCAATTCACAAACGGGGCTGCAGGTTCTGGAGAGCGCAGGAATCATGTGAATAAAGAGTTCCTTTTCGCTCAATACTGGTTGTTTTACGATTTTAGTAACAGTGCCGTCGACTTGCTCTTCACTCCGTATCACGAGGGAGATTTGGAGTATGTCCAGATCGCAATCAAAAAATTCAACCCCGTTTTGCCGTCGCGCAAAAGGTATTGGATGGAGCCATTTGCCGCGACTGCCTCGCAACACTACTATGGGCAGACTTTAAGGTGGTATCAAACTTCAGGTAGCACTCCTATATCTTCTCAACAAATCTTTGAAGTCATCCATGATCAACGTGGCCGTCCATCAATTTTTTCTGCCCAAGGGACACACGCCACTTACTTCGCGGAAGGAGAATACAAAGTGGCCGTGGAATTTCTAGGAACACAGATTCAATATGATACGCCCAGCCTCACGACAGAAATCGCAGTGAAATCCTTTCCAACTTTCTATCAGTTAGCTCCCATGCCTTCCTGGTTCGAGAACTGGGAGGGACGCTGGGGACATTACCATTCGACAGCTGGCGCTAGCTTTTCAGCCACTGCGCGGAACGGTCCGCACGGACCTCTGTATCGAGGCGCTTACGAGCCACCGCTGTTTCCCGACGATCCGAACAGTTCACAATTTCCAGTGAACCTAAGAAGTAACCCCGTTCGCTTCCACAACCTGTCTCGCAAAGAATACGACGGCGTCCGTGATCTCGACCTCTACATCCCAGAGAGCTAGACCCTATTCGAAAAGCCGCTGACCGGCCGAAAACACGTCGCAGCCTGCGTATGAATCATTCATTGAAAATAAAATAAATACCTTGAAAAGGTGTGACTCAACATGTTGTAATTCAACAACTTAATATCACTCAGGAAATTGAATAAACCAACACGTGCGACACGCCAAAAGACTACCGAAATCCCTTGCTCCGGCAACCTGTTTTCACCAATTCCAGACACCGACTTTCGTGACTATCTCGACGAAGTGGATGAATTGACCC
>Ga0210024_1000342_pt1 | contig 41213 bp, 31 predicted proteins | sample CryGeymeta201525_FD_183988 | JGI IMG/M metagenome (GOLD analysis project Ga0210024, IMG submission 183988) | Groundwater microbial communities from Crystal Geyser aquifers in Utah, USA - Crystal Geyser metaG 2015-25 (SPAdes) (version 2) | ecosystem: Environmental > Aquatic > Deep subsurface >...
GGGTTGGCGCTGCCCGCGGTGGTGATCAGTTCTGGGGCGAGCATGACCCAGATGAACAGCACCGACGACACCGCCACCACGATCTGGATGGCCCAATAGGCCGGGCTGGCCTGCACCAGGCTGCGCCGCCATTGCGCGGCAATCGACTGCGGTAATCCGGTAGTCATCGCTCACTCATAGCGCAGCGCGTCGATCGGATGCAGGCGCGAGGCTTTGATCGCCGGCGCGAGGCCGAATATCACGCCGATGGCAGTGGTGAATCCGAGCGCCAACAGCACCGCCCACAACGGCACCGCGGCACCGCTCATGCCCGGCACGCCGAGCGCAATCAACAGCGCCAAACCCCAGCCCAGCGCCAGCCCGACCATCCCGCCGAACAGCGACAACACCAGCGCTTCGACCAGAAACTGGATCAGGATGAATTGCGGCGTCGCGCCGAGCGCCTTGACGATGCCGATCTCACGGGTGCGCTCGGTCACCGACACCAGCATGATGTTCATGATGCCGATGCCGCCGACCAGCAGGCTGATGCCGACCACCGCGGCGGCCACCATGGTGACGCCTTGCACGATGCTGTCGAACGATTTGCGGGTGCGTTCGGCGGTCTGCACCTTGAACGGATCGGGCGCGCCATCGGCCACCTTCAGGCGCGTGCGCAGCACCTGCCGCAGTTGTGCCTCGATGCCATCGAGCGCCACGCCCTTGCTGGGGCGATAGTAGATCTGCACGTCTTCGTCCTGCGCGTTTCCCGCCAGCGCCTTCAAGGTCGAAAACGGCGCGATGACGTAATTGTCCTGATCAAATCCGAACAGCGAGCCGCGCGCCTCAGCGACGCCAATCACCCGAAACCAGTCGCCGCCCAGTTCGATGAAGCTGCCGACCGGATTGGCCGGCAACTCCAGTTCGCGCACCACGCTCGGCCCCAGCACCGCGACCCGGCGACGACGCTGGTCATCGCTCTCCGACAAAAACCGGCCCTGATCGGTGTACACGCGCACCACGTCCTGATAGTTGCTGTCGGTGCCCATTATCTGCGTCACCGTGCTGTGGCTGCCCTGCTTCACGCGGCCACCGAACGACGGCGGCTGCATATTCGCGGTGATGCTTGCGATGCCGCGCACGCGCTCGCGCACGGCCAGAAAATCATCAAACGACAGGCGGTTGCGCAGGCCGATCAGCGCCTGCTGAGTCGGCGTATCGGCACTGACAATGACCATGTCCGATGCCAGGTCATCGAGATTCCGATTGATCGTGCTGGACAGGCCTTGCATCACTGCCACCACGGCAATGACGGACGCCACGCCAATGATGATGCCGAGCGCGGTCAGTGCGCTGCGCAGCGCGTTGGCACGGATTGCCTGCAACGCCGCCACGGTGCCTTCCACCATCGCGTGCATGGCTTTGCTGCGACTCTCGATCATGCCGGCATGGCCGTGCTGCGGGGCGGTTGCGGATCGTTGCGGCGATCCTCGACGATCCGGCCATCGACCAGCCGCACCACGCGCGCACAGTGTGCGGCGATAGCGTGCTCGTGGGTGACCAGCACGATGGTGTGACCCTCGCCATGCAGTTCGTCGAACAGGGCCATGATCTCGGCACTGGTGTGGCTGTCGAGGTTGCCGGTCGGCTCATCGCCCAGCAAGATCGCCGGGCGGGTGACCAGCGCGCGCGCAATCGCCACGCGCTGGCGCTGGCCGCCGGAAAGTTGATTGGGCAGATGCGCCATGCGATCAGCCAGGCCAACCCGGCGCAGCGCTTCCTGGGCGCGGGCGCGGCGCTCGTGCGCGGGCAATTGCTGGTAGATCAACGGCTGGATCACATTGGCCAGCGTGCTCATGCGCGGCAACAAGTTGAAGCTCTGGAAGATGAAACCGACCGAGCGATTGCGCTCGTTGGCCAGTTGCGTCTCGTCCAGATGCGCCACATCGCGGCCGTTGAGCCAGTAGCGTCCTTCGCTGGGCACGTCGAGGCAGCCGATCAGATTCATCAGGGTGGATTTGCCCGAACCGGATGGCCCGACGATGGCGACATAGTCGCCGGCGTGGATACTCAGATCGACCCGCTCCAGGGCCAGATACGAGGATTCCGCCATCGGATACGACTTCGATACCGACTCCAGCCGGATCACTTCCGCCGCCGCTGCCAACGCCGCGGTTGCGCTCATTGCGCATGCTCCACGCTCACTGAGGCGTTGTTGACGTCGGTGGCCTTCGCACGCACGTGATCGCCGGGCTTGAGCTGCGCGATGACGCGGCCGGGGCCGATCACCACGCGCTCGCCGTCGGCCAGTGCAGCCTCGATCGCCTGACTGAAATCATTGGCCATGCCGAGCGTCACCGGCACCCGCTCGATGCGTTGATCGGCATTGATGCGCCAGACGAACTGGCCATCGCGGTCGCGGCGAATCGCGGCCACCGGCACGTTGCGCGTGGGTTTGCCCTGCGCGGTCAGAATCTCGGCACGGCAACTCATTCCCGGATGCAAACTTAGCGTCTGCGGCGCCAACTGCACCCGTACCCGGAACGCGAGGCTTTGCGATGCCCCCAACTGCCGTGCCGAGGTGCCGATATGCACCACCTCGCCGCTCAGCGCCTGATGCGGATACGCGGCGGCGAACACGTTGACCGACTGCCCCAACTGCACCTGTGCGATATCGGCCTCATCGACACGCAATTCAGCCAGCAGCACGCTGGGGTCGGCCAGCACCATCAGATCCGAGCCGACGATATTGACGGTACCGGCAATCACGGTTTCGCCCGGTTTCACATCCACCGACACCAGCAAGCCGTCGATCGGTGCGTTGAACACGCTGCGCTCCAGCCGGTCACGGGCAATATCACGCTGTGCCTGTTGCTGACGCAGCGCCTGCACCGCCGCGCGCACCGCAATCTGTGCCAGCTCGGTTTCGTTCGCCAGTTGCTCGAACGACTCGCGGCTGACCAGATGCCGTGCGAACAATGCGCGCTGGCGGGCCAATTGGCGTGTGAGTTCCGCCGCGCGCGAGCGCCGCGATTCAATCTCGATCTCGGCGGCACGCACCCCGGCGCCGGCACTGGCCAGATCGGCATCGAATGCCTCCGGATCGAGGCGCATCAGCACGTGCCCCTTGCGCACACGCTCGCCTTCTTGCACCAACACTTCAGCCACACGCCCGGTTACCTGCGAGCGCAACTGGATCTGCTGCGCGTACACCAGGCTGCCCGAGGCGAGCGTGGTACTGGCCAGTGCCGCGCGCGTCACCGTGGCCACGTCCACGTCGATCGCGCGCCCACCGGCGCGCTGGTGTTGCCACCCCAGCAACGCCGCAAAGCCCAGCAACCCAAGCGCAGCGATGACACGTTTGCGGGTTGCCGGCGTCACACCAGCACCGCCCAGACGCCAAATACCAGAAGGTAGGGCATTGCGCCCAACAACAACGCGCGGCCCCATGCGATGGGCTGCGCCACCCGCACCGCGATCGCGATCAATACGCTGCCCCAAATGAAAAACAGACTGAAAGCCTGTGCCCAGTTGTACCAGGCATGGCCCAACGGCAAGTCGAGCATCAGGCCATTGAGTGACGCGTAATTGGCCACCGCCAGCGGCTGGTCCGGCGATGCCGCCAGCACGCTCAGCACGATCAAGCCCGCCGCGTTGAGCAGTTGCGGCAGTTGCGCCCACACCGCGATTGCGAACCACGCGCGATAGCTCTGGCGTGAGCCAAGCAACACCCGCTCGCCGAGGAAATACGCCAGCGCCAGCAATGCCGGGAACAGCACACCCATCAGCAGCGACGAGACCGCCGTGATGTGCGCGATGTTTGCCGCCACCAACATCAAGGTGGGTCGTGCCGCCTCGGCCTCATTGGCTGGCAGGTTGGCCACCGCCAACTGCTGTTCAACGATCCACTCGGCGCTCATCGGCCCGAAAAAGACATAGATCGAAACGATCTGCGCCACGATCAACAGCGCCAGCGCGGCCCACGTCCAGGATCGGTGCGCTGGCAGGGCGCTGAACAAATTGCGCGGTGAAAGAAACAAATCGGAAAAAGCAGCGGCGAAACTCTGGCTCGGCTGGCTCATGGCGAATACCCCTTCAGAGAATAGTGTTTCCTGGCGGCCTGTCGGGCTTGACCGATCGTAGCAAGGGAAAGCCCGACAAGCTGCTGGCCACGGTGACAGCTCGGCCACAGATTGCGGCAATAATGTGATTGGCGGCGCAAAGACGTGATCAGCGGTTCCGTCCACGGATGGCGTCGCACCTGCTGCTGCTTGCCGCGATGGCATCGCAAGTGGTAATGTGTGGTGGTGTGGCGCGCACTCGCGCCCCGAGTTTTGATCGTAAACACCCCTCTCTTCCACACTCGCAACCTTCAAGGCGAGGTGCATTCCGTGTCCGAGCAACCCACCGACAACGGCGACGCCGTGCAGACCTCTGCGCGCAGTCAGGCCGAATCTTCCCACAACGATGTTGCGCGCGAGCCCCAAGCCGCCCCGGCACCCAAGCTTGCGGCCGAGCCCAAGCCTGCGGCCGAGCCCAAGCCTGCGGCTGAGCGCAAGCCTGCGGCTGAGCCCAAGCCTGCGGCCGAGCCCAAGCCCGCAGCCGAGCCCAAGCCTGCCGCTGAGCCCAAGCCCGCAGCCGAGCCCAAGCCTGCCGCTGAGCCCAAGGCCGCAGCCGAGCCCAAGCCCGCGGCTGAGCCCAAGGCCACAGCCGAGCCCAAGCCCGCGGCCAATGCAGCAGCGAGCACAGGCTCGTCAATGACGAGTGAAGAGGCCGCCAGCGATGCCGGCAACGCCGGTGCGAACAACGAAAATGGTGATGCCAATCAGCCATCGCGTGAGAGCGCGCGCCGTGATCGCCACCGTCGCAATCGCCGCGACCGCGACCGTGATCGCGTGGCCCCCGCAGCACGCAGCAACAACGACGAGTCCGAGGTCGAGCCGCGCGACAACCGGCCGCCGCCGACCATTCCGGCGGACTTCCCGACCTACAGCCTGAATGACCTCAAGCGGATGCCGGCACACAAGCTGCTGGACATCGCCGAGCAACTCAATATCCACGAAGGTGTGGCGCGCGCGCGCAAGCAGGACGTGATCTTTGCGCTGCTCAAGGTGCTGACCCGAGTCGGTGAAGGTGTGGCCGGCGAGGGTGTGCTGGAAATCCTGCCCGACGGCTTCGGCTTTTTGCGTTCGGCCGATGCCAGTTATCTGGCCGGCCCCGACGATGTCTACATCTCGCCCAGCCAGATCCGCCGCTTCAACCTGCGCACCGGCGATGAAATCGCTGGCCGCATTCGCAGCCCCAAGGATGGCGAGCGGTACGTCGCCCTGCTCAAGGTCGACACCATCAACGGTGAGCCACCGGAAGCATCCAAGAACAAGGTGCTGTTCGAGAACCTGACGCCGCTGTTCCCGCGCCAGCGCTTCACGCTTGAGCGCGGCAACGGTTCCACCGAGGACATCACCGGCCGCGTGATGGATCTGATGTCGCCGATCGGCAAGGGTCAGCGCGGCCTGATCGTGTCGCCGCCCAAGGCCGGCAAGACGATGCTGCTGCAGAACGTCGCCAGCGCGATCATGTACAACCACCCGGATGTGCACCTGATCGTGTTGCTGATCGACGAGCGCCCGGAAGAAGTGACCGAGATGCAGCGCACGGTGCGCGGCGAAGTGGTCAGCTCCACCTTCGACGAGCCGGCGGCGCGCCACGTGCAGGTTGCCGAGATGGTGATCGAGCGCGCCAAGCGCCTGGTCGAACACAAGAAGGACGTGGTGATCCTGCTCGACTCGATCACCCGCCTCGCGCGTGCCTACAACACCGTGGTGCCCAGCTCGGGCAAGGTGCTCACCGGCGGCGTCGATGCCAATGCCCTGCACCGGCCCAAGCGGTTTTTCGGCGCCGCGCGCAATGTCGAGGAAGGCGGTTCGCTGACCATCATTGCCACCGCGCTGGTGGAAACCGGCTCGAAGATGGACGAGGTGATCTACGAGGAGTTCAAGGGCACCGGCAACATGGAAGTGCACATGGATCGCCGCATCGCCGAGAAGCGCGTTTACCCGGCGATCAACATCAACCGCTCCGGCACGCGCCGCGAGGAATTGCTGATCGATGCCGATCTGCTGCAGAAGATATGGATTCTGCGCAAGCTGCTGCATCCGATGGACGAGCTCAGCGCGATCGAGTTCCTGCTCGACAAGATGAAGAACACCAAGACCAACGAAGAGTTTTTCGGCTTCATGAAGCGCTGAGGCGCACGCGGCTTGCGGACAATGGCGTTTACTTGAGGCAGAACTCCTTCAGTTCGTCATGTCCGCCAAGGCGGCAATGACGAACCATGACATTCCGGGTTTGCAGGGCGTTTTCCTACAAACCCAGCATCAGGTCGTCGGCGGCCACATTGTCGAGGCGTATCTTGTTGACGAACAGCGAGAACGCCAGCATGCCGGCAAGGCCGTTGGCGCGTTGCATCCACGGCGGCAGAAAACCCGGCGCGGCAATCGCGCCGCTGGCGAATTGCGATTCCAACGCGAACACGTCCTGCAACGCCATCTTGCCGGCAAACAACTGCCGCGCGCGGGCGAGCTGGCGATGGCGCAGGCACCAGCGAAAGAACGTGTGTACCGCCAGCAGGCCGTGCAGATACACGGTGTCCTTGGTAAATGCAGCACCGCCGGACAGCGGCACGCCACGAAACACCCGCTGCGCCGAGGTGAAGCTGTCGATATCGGACTGCCCGGATTCGATGAAGAAACGGAACACTTCGATGAAGTCGGCGCCATTGATCGCCTTGTCGATGGCGATGATGCGCAGGCTGATGCGTTTCATGCGGCCAATGTCCATGGCACCGCTGAGCATCTCCGACAGCGTGGCCAAGCCTTCCTGCGTTGCCGTGGTGCGCGGCGAGCCGCGCGCCATCGACTTGAGCCATGGCTGTTCGTGGCCATTGACGCCGGTCAGCGTGTGCACAAAGGCTTCGTGCATCAGCAACTGATTGCGGTCGTACTCGCTGAAGCCGGTATTGGTGCGCAGGCGGATGCGGGTCGGGCTGGCCGCGGCCTTGGCGATCAGGTTGGGGTCGAGTTCGACGCGGATCGCGTGGCCGACAAAAAACGTGTCGATGGCCAGTTGCAGTTCCTGCTGTACCTGTTCCGCCGGCAACACGTAGCCGGGCTCAGCCGCACGCAGTTCCTGATCCAGCTCACTCGCCAGATCGACAAAATGGTGCGCGGCTTGCAGGTTGGTCGGGCCGTTGGCCGGCAGCATTTCCACCGGCCGCCCGAACAGCCGCGAGGAATACGCGGTGACACGATGACTGCCGAGCACATCCAACAGCCGAGTAGCGATGCGCCAGCTTTCGCCGGTCTGCCGCAAGTAGTGGCCGAGTGGATGGTCGGGATCGGCGGCGCGGTGGATGGCGTCGATCTCCTGACGCAGTTCGTGAAAATCAAAACGCGGGTAGGTGATGCGCGGCATGCTGAGGTGGCCAACACGCCAGGCAGCGAGGAACGACTCCTGCACTCGTGCCGGCCAGCTCACCGCTTCGAGCATGCGAATCGGCCGCACCGCTGCCACCAGACGCGCATCGAGCGCGGCGTGATGGATCAGCGCCGGATCTGCGCTCATCGATCACGCCCGTATTTGTCGAAACCACGCTGGCGTGCTGGTTTGCTGTGCTCGCGGGCATCGGCGCGCTGCGCCTGGCGCAAGGCCAGTTGCACAGCGGCGCCATCCATCTCGCCGGACAACTTCAGATAGCTGGCCAGATGGCCGGGGTCAAGAGTCCCGGCCTGAATCGCGGCACGCACGGCGCAACCGGGCTCACTGCCATGCGCGCAATCGCGAAACCGACAGTGTGCCGCAGCGGCCTGGATGTCCTCGAAACCGCTGCTGTCGATGGCTTCCTCACCGGTAAACTTGATCTCGCGCATCCCCGGCGTGTCGATCAAACATCCACCGTGCGGCAACGGCAGCAGGGCGCGATGGGTGGTGGTGTGGCGGCCGCGCGAATCATTGGCACGCACCGCCCCGGTGGCCATGCGCTCACGTCCGAGCAAGGTGTTGGTCAGGGTCGATTTGCCGGCACCCGACGAGCCGACCAGCACCACCGATTGCCCGGCACCGAGATACGGCGCCAGTACCTGTACGGCTTCCGGATCCTTGGCATTGAGCGCAAACACCGGCACACCGCCTTCGCACAAGCCCTGTAACTGCGCCTTGGCCGCCGCGACGTCGACACCGGTATCGGCCTTGGTCAGCACGATCACCGGCTGCGCGCCGCTGCTGTGTACCAGCAACAGGTAGCGCTCCAGACGGCGCGGATTGAAATCGCGATCCAGCCCGGTCACCACCAACACGGTATCGACATTGGCGGCAATGGGCTGGCAGCGGTAATGCTCGCCGGCCGCCGCACGCGCCAGCAATGAGCGCCGCGGCAACAGGCCAAGGATCTGCCCGGCAGCGCAATCGAGCAGCACCCAATCGCCCACCGCTGCCCGCTGTTCGGGCGGAAAACGCGCGCGCGTCCACGCCAGCGGCGCGTTGGCGCGCACTCGCGTATCCAGGTCGGTCGCCACATCGTAGCCACTGCGATGTTGCGCCACCACGCGTCCCAGGCTGGCAGCGGGCCATTCGCGCAACGCCTGCGCCAGGTCGTCGCGGGCGCGGGCATCGTCTGGCCAGCCCAGCACATGCAGCAGTTTGGTATCGAGTTTCATCGTGGGGAGTGTAGCGCGAGCCAATCCACGATACGCTTGGCGTGTATCTGCAACGCACCTCTTTCCTCCGCCCGCCCCGACCATGACCGACAAACCCCTGAACACCCGCACCCGTCTTGCCCACGTGCGCTACGAAATCCGCGGTGAGCTGGCCCGCCGCGCACGTGAACTGGAAGCCCAGGGCCGCGAGCTGATAAAGCTCAATATCGGCAACCCCGGCGCATTCGGCTTTCGCGCACCGGCGCATCTGTGCTCGGCCATTGTTGCAGGTCTGGCCGCCAGCGATGCCTATGCGCACCAGCAAGGGCTGGTGCCAGCGCGCGAAGCCGTGGCGGCGCAGTTTGCCGCACGCGGCGTCAGTGGCATCGATGGCAACGCGGTGTTCATCGGCAATGGTGTCAGCGAATTGATCGACCTGGCACTGCGTGCTCTGCTCGACCCCGGCGATGAAGTGCTGCTGCCCAGCCCGGACTACCCGCTGTGGAGTGCTGCCACCCTGCTCAACGACGGTGAGCCGGTGTACTACCGTTGCGCGGCGGAAAACGGCTTTCTGCCAGATCCGGATGAAATCGAAAGCCATATCACCGCACGTACGCGCGCACTGGTGCTGATCAACCCGAACAACCCGACCGGTGCGGTGTACCCGCGCGCGCTGCTGCAAGCGCTGGTGGCGGTGGCGCGCAAGCACGGCCTGTTGCTGATGAGCGATGAAATCTACGATGGCATCACCTACGACGGCGCCCGCTTCGAGCCGCTGGCGCCACTCGCCGGTGAGGTGCCGTGCCTGAGCTTCGGTGGCCTGTCCAAGGTGCATCGCGCCTGTGGTTATCGTGTCGGTTGGGCGGTGCTCAGTGGCGAGCGCCGGCGTGTCGCCGATTATCACCATGCGCTGGACTTGCTTGGTGCGCTGCGCCTGTGTGCCAACGTGCCGGGGCAATGGGCGGTGCCGGCGGCACTGACCGGGATCGACACCATCGGCGCATTGTGTGCGCCCGGCGGCCGCCTGCATGAAGCGCGGCGCGCCGTGATCGAGGCCTGCGCGCACAGTGAATGGCTGTCGCTGAACAGTCCGGCCGGCGCCTTGTATGCGTTCCCGGCGGTGGTTGGCGAGGCGGCATTGGGTTTCGATGATCATCAGTTTGCCGTGGAATTGCTGGAGCACGAGAGCGTGCTGATCGTGCCCGGCAGCAGCTTCAACGTCGCCTATCGCAACCATTTCCGGGTAACCCTGTTGCCCGAGCCGGCACAGCTGCGTGAAGTATTTGCGCGTATCGAGCGAACCTTGCAGCGGCGGGCACAGCGGCACCCGCAAGCCGCCGCATCTGCCGCACTGGTGTAGTGGAAAACGGTTTTCTTGCGCTCGGCGATTCCTACACCATTGGTGAAGGTGTCGCGCCTGAGACGCGCTGGCCCGATCGCCTGGCGCAACTGCTGGGCGCGTCGGGGCTTGATCTGGGCCGACCCAGCATCATTGCGCAAACCGGCTGGAGCTGTGCCGATCTGGCCGCCGCGATCACCGCCGCGCAACCGCTTGGCCGGTGGCGGCTGGTGTCGCTGCTGATCGGCGTCAACGATCAATACCGCGGCTACCCGCTGGCCGAGTACGCACCGCACGTTGCCGCGTTGCTGGAGCAGGCCATTGCCCTGGCCGACGGCAGACCGCAGCGCGTGCTGATGCTGTCGGTTCCCGATTGGGGCGTTACCCCGTTTGCCCGCGCGGCGGGCCATGACCCACGGTCGATCGCCGCGCAGATCGAGGGCTACAACGCCATCGCACGGGCGCAGTCTGCCGCACGGGGAACCGCATTCCTCGACATTACCGCCATATCGCGAGGCCACGGCAATGACACCACGATGCTGGCCGCCGATGGCCTGCACCCCGGTGCAGCCATGCACGCGTTGTGGGCAAACGCCGCCCTGCCCGTGGTAACGGCGATGTCAAGGCATCTCTGAACAAGCCTCGCCGGACCTTGTTGCGAGCGGACTGTTCCGGTGCCTGAAACTGCTCACGGGACATGAATCCGACGGGCAGAGCGTAAAACGTTTGATCCGCAAAGGACGCGAAGCGCAAAGGAAAAGCGTCAAGGACATTCAGGTGTGGATGTCGGCCCAAACCGCGAAGCGGTGGAACCGACAGCACCATGATGTGGTGGGATGAAACGGAGAAGCGGGGCTGTAGCGCAGGGATGCGCGGGCCGAGTGCGACAGTGTGCCGTTAACCACGGCGAGCATCGCAGGCAAACGCAGGGAATAGGCGCCGGTGTCTGAAGCACATGGACGTGCGAGTTCGGCGCCGGCCTGCGGTTGCCCAGATGCGCAGCGGATCGGTGCTCCAGGAGCCGCACCGACGTGCGCCCGGCGCAAGGCGTTTTGGGCCATTTTCCGCCCTGAAAAGGGCCTCGCCGGCCGCAGGCCGGTGAAAACTTCGGCTTCGATCCAATGCACACGCATCGGCGCAACACACACTGATCGAAAGGTTCCGATGGAGAGCGGCGACTCCTCGCAATGACAGGTCGTTTAGACCATCCTCAATAAGCAAACTCGCCGAACAACGGGTCCACCGAGCCTTGCCAGCGGCCATGGAACAGTTTCAGTTTATGTTCCGCGGGCGTCTGGTTGGCCAGTGCAATTTCCAGCAGCGGCTCGATGAACGATGTTTCGTCGCCACCCAGGGCACACAACACCCGACGCCTGGCCAACCCGGCCTGCGCGATTTTCAATGCTTCGATCGCAAGCTCACGCACGCTGGCTCCACGGAACGGCAACTTGAGCGCGTGTTTGGGCACACCATCGCGCAGGGCGTGGCGCTCTTCGCTGCTGAAATCGCGAACCAGATCCCACGCTGCATCCAGCGCCGCATCATCGTACAACAAGCCCACCCAGAACGCCGGCAGCGCGCACAGGCGGTTCCACGGACCACCATCGGCACCACGCATTTCCAGAAATTTCTTCAGCCGGACTTCCGGAAACGCCGTCGTCAAGTGATCGGACCAGTCATTCAGCGTCGGTAGCGCACCGGGCAAGGGCGCCAGTCTTCCGGCCAGAAAATCACGAAAGCTCAGCCCGCTGCAATCGATGTATTCATTATTGCGATAGCTGAAATACATCGGCACATCGAGCATGTAATCCACATACCGCTCGAAACCAAAGCCCTCATCGAATACGAAATCCAGCATGCCGGTGCGATCGGGGTCGGTGTCGGTCCATATCTGCGAGCGATAGCTCAGATAGCCGTTGGGCCTGCCTTCGGTGAACGGCGAATCAGCAAACAGGGCGGTGGCGATCGGCTGCAAGGCCAGGCCGACGCGAAACTTCTTGACCATATCCGCCTCGCTGGCAAAGTCGAGGTTGACCTGCACGGTGCAGGTGCGGGTCATCATGTCGAGGCCGAGCGAGCCGACCTTGGGCATGTACTGACGCATGATCTGGTAGCGGCCCTTGGGCATCCACGGCATGTCCTCACGCCGCCATTTTGGCTGGAAACCCATGCCCAGAAAGCCAACGCCGAGCGCATCGGAAATCGTCTTGACCTCGCGCAAATGGGCCGACATCTCGGCACAGGTTTCGTGAATACTGGCCAGTGGCGCGCCCGACAGTTCGAGCTGCCCGGCCGGCTCCAGCGTGACCGAGGCGCCATCACGGCTGAGTGCAATCACATGGCCGTGCTCGCGGATCGGTGTCCAGCCATTCGCGGCCAACCCGAGCAACACCGCTTCGATGCCGCGCTCGCCATCAAAGCGCAACGGGCGCAGATCATCGAGTTGAAAACCGAACTTTTCATGCTCGGTTCCGATCCGCCAGTCGGCCGCTGGCTTGCTGCCCGATTCCAGATATTCGACCAACTGGCTGCGATCTTCAATCAGGGTACTGGGTGCGGCGATTGGGCTGGACACGGAGGCATTCCTGTAGATTCAATCGAACGGTACGGCGCCGCGCATGACGCCGATTAACACGGTGGACGGGCGACACTACTCGGCGGCGTTCTCGCCTGCGGCGTTGGCCGCGTCGAGCGCCAGCCAGCCGACCACGGTATTGCGCGCCTCGTCGATGCCAACCTTCTTGGTCGCCGAGAACAATTGCACGGTGGCACCCGGCGGTAGCGCATCGGCCACTTTCCGCAGGGTAATGACCTGTTCGCTGCGCGATATCTTGTCGGCCTTGGTCAACAGACAATGCACTGGCAATCCGCGCACCGTGGCATAGTGCAACATCTGCTGATCGTACTCGCGCAGCGGATGACGGATATCCATCACCACCATCAAACCACACAGTGCTTCGCGGGTCTGGAACCAGTGGTTGATGAACTTAAGCCAATGCGAGCGCAGGTCCATCGCCACCTTGGCGTAGCCATAGCCGGGCAAATCGACCAGGTAGGTATCCGGTGCACACAAGAAGTAGACCAATTGCTGGGTTCGACCCGGCGTTTTTGAGGTGCGTGCCAGGCCATTGCGGCCGGTCAGGGCATTCAAGGCACTGGACTTGCCAGCATTGGAACGCCCGGCAAACGCCACCTCGCGACCGCCATCGGGCGGCAACTGGTGCGGCAGATGCGCGGACAGCAGGTAGCTGGCCTGAACAAGGGGATTTGCCATTGTGTTGTGCAACCTGTGCCGTCAAGAGAGGCATGATCGCCGTTTATGCGCCGCGACACCAGACAATCACGCAGACGCGGCCGATGGCGAACGCCCGCAGCCGTCGCATTTCGCCGCTGGTGCCCGCGCCGGGCGTCGGATTGCGGTCGGATTCGTTGACCGCCACCGCCAGACACTGGGATAATCGCAGGGTTTTCGCGGTTGTGCCAACGCGCCAGCCACTTCCAACTCGTCCCGCGTCCCGGAGCCTGCTCATGACACCCTCGCGCAACCTGGCCACCACCGGCCTGCTGCTTGTCAGCGCTTTGTTCGCCGCGCCCGCGCTTGCGCAAACCGACGCTGCGACCATTATCCCTGTTGCCGACGCGCCAGCGGCCCCGGCCCGCGAACTTGCCAGCGCTGATCAAGCGCCGATGACTGGCGACGCGACTGCTGGCCAAGCAAAGGCTGCCGTGTGCGGCGCCTGCCACGGTATCGATGGCAACTCCGCCGACCCGCAGTACCCGAAGCTGGCGGGGCAGCACGAACGTTACATTGCCCGCCATCTGGGATTGTTCAAGAGTGGCGAACGCGCCAATCCGATCATGCTCGGCTTTGCCGCCATGCTCAACGCTCAGGATGCGCGTGATCTGGGCGCCTGGTTTGCCAGCCAGAGCGCGCTGCCCGGTGTGGCCGACGAGACCCCGATCAGTTCTGGCCCGAACAGTGGCAAGAAGTTTTATCAGGTCGGCGAGAATCTCTACCGCGGTGGTGATGCCATGCGCGGCATACCGGCGTGCGCTGCCTGCCACGGCCCAACGGGTCGCGGTAACCCAGGCCCGGCTTACCCGTCACTGGCGGGGCAGCACGCGCGTTACTCCGCTGACTTGCTGCGCCGCTATCGCGATGGCGTCAGTTACGGTAACGGCGAGAATGGCAACGAGGTGATGAAGGGTGTTGCAACCTTGCTCACAGACGAGGAAATCGATTCACTGGCAAGCTACATCGAAGGTTTGCATGCCGCCTCGCCGCAGAGCGCCGCAGCGCCTTGAATGGTGCCAGCCGTCGTTCAGCAAATGGCGGTTAGGCTGCACGTTGCCACTATCCATCCACCGGGGAGAACTCAATGATTCGTCGCATGGCATTAGTTGCGATCGCCAGCCTGCTGCCGCTGGCGGCGCAGGCCCAAACAGGTTCCGATGACAGCACGCCGCAGGAGGGCCGCGAGTTCACCACCATGGCTGCGGCGCAGCCGATGGCGCCGATCGCGGGCAAGATTGAAGTGGTGGAAGTGTTCAGCTACGCGTGCATCCACTGCGCCAACTTTCAGCCGTTCGTGAACAACTGGACGAAAAATCTTCCGGATGACGTCAATTTCATCAGCATGCCGATGTCGCAGGGCGGCTCATGGGAAGCCTTTGGTCGCGCGTTCTACGCCGCCGAGAGCATGGGACTGCTGGAAAAGACGCATGACGCGTTATTCAAGGCAATCCACATCGAAAAGCGTCCGTTCGCCTCGATCAGTGAAATCGCGGGTTTCTATGCCGATTACGGGATAGATCCCAAGGTCTTCGAATCCACCATGCAAAGCTTCGCGGTCAACGCCAAGATCAACCGCGCCCGACAGCTCGCGCCACGCTGGATGATTCAGGGCACGCCGAGCTTGGTGGTCGCAGGCAAGTATCGGGTGATGGCGTCGCCGGCTACCGGCCTGCCCGGCATGCTCAAGACCGCCGACTACCTGATCGAGCGCGAACGCGTCGCCGCCACGGCAACGACCGCTGTTCACTGAGACCGTCGCCTGCTTCGCCTGAAAAGGGCCGCGCTGCGGCCCTTTTCTTTTGCGCGATCGATCACATGGCTGGCGTAGACTGTGGCGGGCGTTGCCCCTGTTCTGCCGGATAGTCCGCCACACGTGCCACGCATCGTTGAACCAAGGTGCTCATTGTTGAATCGTAACGTCATGGCCGAACGCACTCTCACCTTGCTGACGTGCAACATTCAGGCCGGCGCGCGGACCGCGAGCTATGGCGACTACATCACCCGCGGCTGGAGCAATGTGCTGCCTGCCGGAAAGCGCGGCACGCTTGATGCGTTCGCGCGAATGATCGCCAGCTATGATGTGGTAGGACTTCAGGAGTCCGACCCCGGCAGCTTGCGTTCAGGCTTCATGAACCAAACCCATTACCTCGCGCAACAGAGCCAAATGCCGTTCTGGAGCCATCAGCCAAATCGTCGGATTGGTGGCATCGCCTCCAGTGCGAATGGGCTGCTCAGCCGGCTGCCGCTGCACGAAGTGATGGACTACCCACTGCCTGGCCGCCTGCCGGGGCGAGGCGTGTTGATCGCGCGCATGGGTCAAGGCCCGGACGGGCTGACCGTCGCGGTGGCGCACCTGTCATTGGGTGCCCGATCCCGCCGCGTGCAGGCGGCGTATCTGGCCGAGTTGCTCAGTGACTACACGAACGTCGTGCTGATGGGCGACTTCAACTGCCCGCCGGACGCACCCGAGATGGAGTGTCTTTACCGCAACACGCGGCTGCTGCCACCGGTGTGGTCACAACCGACATTCCCGAGTTGGAAACCACAACGTCCGCTGGATCACATCCTGACCAGCCTGCGTAGTGCGGAACCGGCGCCGACGGTGCTACCGGCCGCCGGCTCGGATCACCTGGCTCTGACACTAACCTTGCGTGTACCAGAGTCGGCATTGCAAGGCACTGCAAAGGCCAAGTGACTGCTGCGAACACGCCGTTCATATTGCGCACAAAGCAAAACCCCCGCACGAGGTGAGGGGGTTTTGGGGATAAAGACCCTGGCGATGACCTACTCTCACATGGCTAATGCCACACTACCATCGGCGCGTATGCGTTTCACTTCCGAGTTCGGGATGGGATCGGGTGGTTCCACACAGCTATAGTCACCAGGGAGACGGTGGAGCGTCGCGAACTTGGTTAAGTTGCGCCGTCTCTCATGGGGTTGGGAAGTAGTGAGCGAGTTAGAGCTGTCGGCGACGTGCCGATGAGGGGTCCGGTCGAGCCGGACGGCGATCGTGCGGTGTGTTGCGACGATGCATGATGCGATGATGAGTTGGCTTGAGGTTATATGGCCAAGCCGCACGGATCATTAGTACTGGTTAGCTCAACGCATTGCTGCGCTTACACACCCAGCCTATCAACCACCTGGTCTTGATGGTTCCTTTAGGGGAGTCAAGCTCCCGGGAGATCTCATCTTGAGGCGCGCTTCCCGCTTAGATGCTTTCAGCGGTTATCGCTTCCGAACGTAGCTACCCGGCAATGCCACTGGCGTGACAACCGGAACACCAGGGGTTCGTCCACTCCGGTCCTCTCGTACTAGGAGCAGCCCCTCTCAAATCTCCAACGCCCACGACAGATAGGGACCGAACTGTCTCACGACGTTCTGAACCCAGCTCGCGTACCACTTTAAATGGCGAACAGCCATACCCTTGGGACCGACTACAGCCCCAGGATGTGATGAGCCGACATCGAGGTGCCAAACACCGCCGTCGATATGAACTCTTGGGCGGTATCAGCCTGTTATCCCCGGAGTACCTTTTATCCGTTGAGCGATGGCCCTTCCATACAGAACCACCGGATCACTAAGACCTACTTTCGTACCTGCTTGATCCGTCGATCTTGCAGTCAAGCACGCTTATGCCTTTGCACACAGTGCGCGATGTCCGACCGCGCTGAGCGTACCTTCGTGCTCCTCCGTTACACTTTGGGAGGAGACCGCCCCAGTCAAACTACCCACCATACACGGTCCCTGACCCGGATTACGGGCCTAGGTTAGAACGTCAAGCACATCAGGGTGGTATTTCAAGGTTGGCTCCATGCGATCTAGCGACCACACTTCACAGCCTCCCACCTATCCTACACAGATGAACTCAACGTTCAGTGTAAAGCTATAGTAAAGGTTCACGGGGTCTTTCCGTCTTGCCGCGGGAACGCTGCATCTTCACAGCGATTTCAATTTCACTGAGTCTCGGGTGGAGACAGCGCCGCTGTCGTTACGCCATTCGTGCAGGTCGGAACTTACCCGACAAGGAATTTCGCTACCTTAGGACCGTTATAGTTACGGCCGCCGTTTACTGGGGCTTCGATCAAGAGCTTCGCCTTGCGGCTGACCCCATCAATTAACCTTCCAGCACCGGGCAGGCGTCACACCCTATACGTCCACTTTCGTGTTTGCAGAGTGCTGTGTTTTTGATAAACAGTCGCAGCGGCCTGGTCACTGCGACCCCCGACAGCTATAGCTCGCACGAGCCACCATCAGGGGTGCACCTTCTCCCGAAGTTACGGTGCCATGTTGCCTAGTTCCTTCACCCGAGTTCTCTCAAGCGCCTTAGAATTCTCATCCTGCCCACCTGTGTCGGTTTACGGTACGGTCTGCGTCAGCTGAAGCTTAGGGGCTTTTCCTGGAAGCGTGGTATCAGTGACTTCGCCCCAAAGGGCTCGTCTCGGTGCTCGGCGTTACAGGGACCCGGATTTGCCTAAGTCCCACGCCTACCTCCTTTCCCCGGGACAACCAACGCCCGGTACACCTAACCTTCTCCGTCCCCCCATCGCACTGACGCGAGGTGCTGGAATATTAACCAGCTTTCCATCGACTACGGCTTTCGCCCTCGCCTTAGGGGCCGACTCACCCTGCGCCGATTAACGTTGCGCAAGGAAACCTTGGGCTTTCGGCGTGCGGGTTTTTCACCCGCATTATCGTTACTCATGTCAGCATTCGCACTTCCGATACCTCCAGCAGACTTCTCAATCCACCTTCAACGGCCTACGGAACGCTCCTCTACCGCGTACATCCAAAGATGCACACCCCAAGCTTCGGTTTACCGCTTAGCCCCGTTAAATCTTCCGCGCGGGCCGACTCGACCAGTGAGCTATTACGCTTTCTTTAAAGGGTGGCTGCTTCTAAGCCAACCTCCTGGCTGTCTATGCCTTCCTACATCGTTTTCCACTGAGCGGTAAATTTGGGACCTTAGCTGTGGGTCTGGGTTGTTTCCCTTTTCACGACGGACGTTAGCACCCGCCGTGTGTCTCCTGCGCTGACACTTGCTGGTATTCGGAGTTTGCAATGGTTTGGTAAGTCGCAATGACCCCCTAGCCATAACAGTGCTCTACCCCCAGCAGTGATACGCAAGGCGCTACCTAAATAGCTTTCGAGGAGAACCAGCTATCTCCGGGTTCGATTAGCTTTTCACTCCTAGCCACACCTCATCCCCTACCTTTGCAACGGGAGTGGGTTCGGGCCTCCAGTGCGTGTTACCGCACCTTCACCCTGGGCATGGCTAGATCACCCGGTTTCGGGTCTACTACCTGCGACTATGCGCCCTATTCAGACTCGGTTTCCCTTCGCCTCCCCTATACGGTTAAGCTCGCCACAGACAGTAAGTCGCTGACCCATTATACAAAAGGTACGCAGTCACCCCACGAAGGGGCTCCCACTGCTTGTACGCACACGGTTTCAGGGTCTATTTCACTCCCTTCACCAGGGTTCTTTTCGCCTTTCCCTCACGGTACTGGTTCACTATCGGTCGGTCAGGAGTATTTAGCCTTGGAGGATGGTCCCCCCATGTTCAGACAGGGTTTCTCGTGCCCCGCCCTACTCACTTATCATCACACTGGCCCTTTCGCATACAGGGCTATCACCTGCTATGGCCGGACTTTCCAGTCCGTTTTGCTAAAACCAGTGCAACTTTTGGGCTGCTCCCCGTTCGCTCGTCACTACTTGGGGAATCTCTGTTGATTTCTTTTCCTCCGGGTACTTAGATATTTCAGTTCCCCGGGTTCGCCTTGCATAACTATGTATTCATCATGCAATACTCCTTGCGGAGTGGGTTTCCCCATTCGGATATTGCCGGATCAAAGCTTGTTGCCAGCTCCCCGACACTTTTCGCAGGCTACCACGTCCTTCATCGCCTCTGACCGCCAAGGCATCCACCGTGTGCGCTTAGTCGCTTGACCATATAACCTCAAGTCGCCTCAAGATCATCGTCAAACCACATCAACGTTACATCATGCTTCTTTCGGTGCCCTCTCGGACACCCGCCTTAGCCTCTACGACACGTCTCGACAGTTTCATCTAAAACGCTCGCTACTTCCCAATTTTTCAAAGAACCGCCAACCCGCCTCAACGCGAGCTCGCTCAATCTTGTGTGTGTGCGCTGCAATATCCTGGATGTGGTGGGTCTGGGAGGACTCGAACCACCGGCCTCGCCCTTATCAGGGGCGCGCTCTAACCACCTGAGCTACAGACCCAACGTGCGCTTTCTTCAGCTACGTCTGGTGGAGCCAGTCGGGATCGAACCGACGACCCCCTGCTTGCAAAGCAGGTGCTCTCCCAGCTGAGCTATGGCCCCTTGAAGGGACAGCCCCACGGCAGCTCACCGTGAAACTTCAGGATAGTGCAGGTAACTTGTGCGGACGCCCGACAGAGCGGGTTCGCCTTTTCTCTAAAGGAGGTGATCCAGCCGCACCTTCCGATACGGCTACCTTGTTACGACTTCACCCCAGTCATGAACCACTCCGTGGTAAGCGTCCCCCTTGCGGTTAGACTACCTACTTCTGGAGCAACCCACTCCCATGGTGTGACGGGCGGTGTGTACAAGGCCCGGGAACGTATTCACCGCAGCAATGCTGATCTGCGATTACTAGCGATTCCGACTTCACGGAGTCGAGTTGCAGACTCCGATCCGGACTGAGATCGGCTTTCTGGGATTGGCTCCACCTCGCGGCTTCGCAACCCTCTGTACCGACCATTGTAGTACGTGTGTAGCCCTGGCCGTAAGGGCCATGATGACTTGACGTCATCCCCACCTTCCTCCGGTTTGTCACCGGCAGTCTCCTTAGAGTTCCCACCATTACGTGCTGGCAACTAAGGACAAGGGTTGCGCTCGTTGCGGGACTTAACCCAACATCTCACGACACGAGCTGACGACAGCCATGCAGCACCTGTCTCACGGTTCCCGAAGGCACCAATCCATCTCTGGAAAGTTCCGTGGATGTCAAGGCCAGGTAAGGTTCTGCGCGTTGCATCGAATTAAACCACATACTCCACCGCTTGTGCGGGCCCCCGTCAATTCCTTTGAGTTTCAGTCTTGCGACCGTACTCCCCAGGCGGCGAACTTAACGCGTTAGCTTCGACACTGAACTCTCAATTGAGCCCAACGTCCAGTTCGCATCGTTTAGGGCGTGGACTACCAGGGTATCTAATCCTGTTTGCTCCCCACGCTTTCGTGCCTCAGCGTCAGTACTGGTCCAGGTGGCCGCCTTCGCCACAGATGTTCCTCCCGATCTCTACGCATTTCACCGCTACACCGGGAATTCCACCACCCTCTACCGTACTCTAGCTCGCCAGTATCAAATGCCATTCCCAGGTTGAGCCCGGGGCTTTCACATCTGACTTAACAAACCGCCTACGCACGCTTTACGCCCAGTAATTCCGAGTAACGCTTGCACCCTTCGTATTACCGCGGCTGCTGGCACGAAGTTAGCCGGTGCTTATTCTTACGGTACCGTCATCCGTACAAGGTATTAACCCATACGATTTCTTCCCGTACAAAAGTGCTTTACAACCCGAAGGCCTTCTTCACACACGCGGCATGGCTGGATCAGGGTTGCCCCCATTGTCCAATATTCCCCACTGCTGCCTCCCGTAGGAGTCTGGGCCGTGTCTCAGTCCCAGTGTGGCTGATCATCCTCTCAGACCAGCTACGGATCGTCGCCTTGGTGGGCCTTTACCCCACCAACTAGCTAATCCGGCATCGGCTCATCCTGCTGCGCGAGGCCCGAAGGTCCCCCGCTTTCACCCGTAGGTCGTATGCGGTATTAGCGTAAGTTTCCCTACGTTATCCCCCACATCAGGGTAGATTCCGATGCATTCCTCACCCGTCCGCCGCTCGCCGCCCACAGTATTGCTACTGCTGCGCTGCCGCTCGACTTGCATGTGTTAGGCCTGCCGCCAGCGTTCACTCTGAGCCAGGATCAAACTCTTCAGTTAAAACTTTTACGTTTTCTGACGTCTGACCCCAAGCTTCTCATCGCTTGCTCGAAACAATTGACTTGCTGCTTAGGTTCGAACGTCTACAAGATCATGGGCTTCCCCACGCTCCGCAGGCGTCCGCACAAGTTACCTGCGCACACTGTCAAAGATCACTCATCAACAAGGAAGCTTTCACCTCAACTTGCCGTCCAGAGCATTTCGCCCCAGCGAGCCGCACATCTTACACCACTTTCCGCGTCCGTCAACACCCCAAACGCAACCCCATCACCCCAACCACCTCCACTTCCTCGGCAGCGGGCCGCGCATCATACGGGCTAATACAAAAAATGAAAAGCACTTCCTGCCGCTGCTCGTGCATCAGCGCACAAGCGGCGCGCACACCGCCCCTGCAGCACGCGCTAAGGCGATCCGATGCGCAGCGGGACGTTGCGCGCGCGGCGCCGTATGCGGCCAGGGCTCTCGCCGGTGACGCGCTTGAAAGCACGGCGAAACGCGGCTTCGGTCTCGTAGCCAAGGACGCTGGCAACACGTGCCACCGAATTGTTGGGATCATTGAACAGTCGCTGCGCCTCGGCCATGCGCAACCGCGCGAGATAGGCCATCGGTGTGCTTGCCAGCACCTGCGTAAAACGGGCAACGAAGGCCGTGCGCGACATCCCCGCGCATTCGGCCAGCTTGATCAACGACCAGTTTTCGCCCGCTCTCTGATGCATCGCCAACAAGGCACGCCCGAGACGGACATCGGCGATTGCCGCCAGGATGCCGCGCGACGCCTGCGTTGCATGGCCAAGGTGGTAGCGCAGCACCATGACCAGCAAAGCATCCGCCAAACGATCCATCACCACTTTTGCACCCGGCCGCACGCGCAGCGCTTCATCGGCGAGCAAATGCAGCAGGCTGCGAAAGCCGGCATCAACCTCCTCGGCCGGCACCACGATCACAGCGGGCAACGCATCCAGCAGCGCCGCCGACGTACCGCCGTCGAGTTCGAAGGCGCCGCAAACCAGATTCGTCAATGGACCGACGCCGGGCGCACCATGACGCGAGCCGGGCACACCCGGCGTGCGCTCCGGCGTCAGCAGATGCCAGCCGCCACGCGGAAACACACACAGATCGCCGCCACGCAGCGCGCGTGGCTCGGGCTCGCTATCCAGATGCAGGTAACACGATCCGCGCGAAATCAGATGAAACTGTGCGCCGGCATGATCACTGCCATCGATCTGCCAATCACCGCACACTGCGGGATTGGCGTACACGGAAGCACGCAACTGCATGTGGCCAAGAATCTCGGATAATAGATCTTCGTTTGTACTTACGGTCATGTTAATTGACGTTATTGTCATCGAAAGGTCGGCATTATACGGTTATGCTGGCCATTCGTGTAATCCACTTCGCACCCAACAGCAGCACCACTCAACCGGAGGCATCGCATGAACCACCCCTTGCGCACCCTGCTCGCCGCCGCCGCTCTGGCATTGGCTGTGCTGATCACGCTGCCCACCTCGCGCGCGGCAACGCCGACCACCGTCGACGGCATTACCACCATTCATCTGGATCAATACAATGGCTATTTCGCCGCCACCGAAACCTTGGCCGGGCTGAAGCCGGGCAAGTACCGCTTCGTGGTGACCAACAAGGCCGGCAAGATGGTCGGCTTCCAGATCCAGGACGGCAGCAGCCACCGGCAGCTCGACATGTTTCCGCTGGAACCGGGTCAGACCCGTGACAGCGTGGTCGACATCGGCGAGGGCGGCTTCCGCTATCGTTGTCCGATCAATCCGACCCCGTGGTATGAGGTCGACGTCAAAAGCTGAGCGGACGAACGTCACCCCGGGTCAGCGGCTGCCGCTGTCCCGGGCCGCAAGGATCAATCCGTAGCGCGATCGATCCGCGTGCAGGCCATCGTGCGCCCGCAGCAACGCTGCTTTGTTCGCAGCACCCCCCCGACTGATGGAGGCTTTATGGCCAAGTTCACCCTGCACACCCCCGAATCCGCACCCGAAGCGGCACGCGAAACGCTCGCCAAGGTTCAGGAAAACTACGGCTTTCTGCCCAACCTGCTGGCCGGGCTGGCCGAGGCACCGACTGCGCTGCACAGCTATCTGGCGCTGTCCGAGCAATTCGGCAAAACCGCGTTGAGCGCGCCCGAGCAGCAGGTGGTTCTGCTTGCCACCAGCGTCATCAACGAATGCCAGTTCTGCGTGGCGGCGCACAGCTACCTCGCGCGCAACGTCGCCAAGCTCGACGAAGCCAGCATCAAGGCACTGCGCGATGGCAACGCTTTGCCCGACGCGCGGCTCAATGCCTTGGCTCGCTTCACGCGCGCCGTGGTCAGCGAACGCGGCTGGGTCAACGGCCCGGCACTGGATGCATTCCTCGCCGCCGGCTTCAGCAAGGCACAGGTGCTGGAAGTGGTACTTGGCGTCACCACCAAAACCTTGTCCAACTACGCAAACCATGTGTTGGAAACACCCACCAACCAGCAGTTCGCCGCTGACGCGTGGCAGCCCAAGCGCAAAACGGCCTGAAACCAGGATCGGCCATCGCTGCGCAACGCAACCCCGTCGCACCTCAGTGCGGCGGGCTATGTGTGCTTGCGCACACGGCGCCAACCGGCCGACAGGCTATGCTGTCCGCCGCATCGGGCACGACGCGGCGTCAGTGCTTCGTACCTTTCCGCCGCCCCGGACACGGCACGGGTGAACGGAACGGCATGGTGTGAAAACGCTTGACAATGCGACGCGGTCACACCCATCGCCATGCCCGTTTGGCCGATAGTGGCCTGTCGAAAAACCTGGAATCACCCATGTCTGCAAATAAATCTCTGCCCCTGCGTCTACTGCTGATCGCGGTGCTCGCTGTCATTGCGCTGGCCGCTTGGCGCCTGGGACTGGTCGATCAACTCAATCTGGAAACACTCAAGGCGCGACACGCGGATTTGTCGGCCTGGACGCAGGCGCATTGGGGCCTGGCATTCACCGGTTTCTTCGTGTTGTACGTTGTGGTTACTGCGGTATCGATTCCCGGCGCGGCGGTGCTGACGCTCGCCGCCGGGGCGCTGTTCGGATTGCTCGCCGGCATCGTGCTGGTTTCTTTCGCCAGCACACTCGGTGCCACGCTGGCCTTTTTGAGCGCGCGCTTCGTGCTGCGAGACTCGCTTGAAACCCGCTACCGCGAGCGACTGCAAAGCATCAATGCCGGGGTGAAACGCGACGGCGGTTTTTACCTGTTTACCTTGCGGCTGGTGCCGCTGTTTCCGTTTTTTCTGATCAATCTGCTATCGGGCCTGACCGCGTTGCCGACACGCACGTTTTACTGGGTCAGCCAGCTTGGCATGTTGCCGGGCACCATCGCCTATGTATTTGCCGGCACCCAACTGGCACAGATACAGAACGCACGCGACGTGCTGTCGCCCGGGTTGATCAGCGCGTTTGTGCTGCTGGGCATCCTGCCACTGCTGATGCGCAACATGGTGCAGTGGATGCAGGCTCGCAAAATCTACGCTGGGCATCGCAAGCCGCGCCGCTTCGATTACAACCTGATCGTGATCGGTGCCGGTTCCGCCGGGCTGGTTTCGGCCTATATCGGCTCGGCGGTAAAGGCCAGGGTCGCACTGATCGAAAAACACAAGATGGGTGGCGATTGCCTGAATACCGGCTGCGTGCCATCCAAGGCGCTGATCCGCTCGGCGCGGTTGCTGGCCGAGGCGCGCAACAGCGCGCACTACGGGATCGCACGCATGGACGCGCAATTTGATTTCGCGCAGGTGATGGACCGCGTGGCAAATGTCGTGCGCAAGGTCGCGCCACACGACTCGGTAGCGCGCTACCGCGAGCTGGGCGTGGACGTGATTCAGGGCAATGCGCGCCTGGTTTCGCCTTGGCAAGTCGAGGTGGATGGCCGCCGCCTGAGCGCGCGCAGCATCATCATTGCCAGCGGTGCGCAGCCTCTGGTGCCAGGTATCCCAGGGCTCGATCAGGTGCCTTACCTGACCAGCGATTCGCTGTGGAATCTGCGCACATTGCCGAAGCAGCTGGTGGTGCTCGGTGGTGGCCCGATCGGCTGCGAATTGACGCAATGCTTTGCCCGTTTCGGCAGCGAAGTGACACTGGTGGAAATGGCGGCACGCCTGCTGCCGCGCGAGGATGCCGATGCCGCCGAGGAAGTGCGCGCACGTTTCGTCGGCGAAGGCATCACGGTGGCAACCGCGCACAAGGCACTGCGCGTGGAACACGATGGCAGCGGCGGGCGCCTGATCTGCGAGCACGATGGTCGCGAGGTGAGCTTCGCCTTCGACCAACTACTGCTGGCATTGGGCCGGCGCGCCAACAGCGCGGGCTTCGGCTTGCAGGAACTGGGTGTGACGCTGCGCGGCAATGGCACCATCGAAGCCGATGCACTGCTGCGCACCAACTTTCCCAATATCCATGTCTGCGGCGATGTCACCGGCCCGTTCCAGTTCACCCATGTCGCCGCCCATCAGGCATGGTACGCGGCAGTGAACGCGTTGCTGGCGCCATGGTGGTCGTTCAAGGTCGATTACCGGGTGATCCCGTGGGCCACGTTTACCGACCCGGAAGTGGCGCGCGTGGGTTTGTCCGAAGACGAGGCGGCACAGCGTGGCATCGCAGTGGAGGTGACCCGCTACGGCATCGACGATCTGGATCGCGCGATCGCCGATGGCAGTGACAGTGGCTTCGTCAAGCTACTGACTGCACCGGGCAAGGATCGCATCCTTGGCGCCACCATTGTCGGCGCGCACGCTGGTGATCTGCTTGCCGAGATCGTGCTGGCGATGAAGCACGGCATCGGCCTGAACCAACTGCTCGGCACCATCCATACCTACCCGACCATGAGCGAAGCCAACAAGTTTGCGGCGGGAGTGTGGAAGCGCGCACACGCGCCGCAGCGCGCATTGCGGCTGGCCGAGCGCTTTTTCCGCTGGCGCCGTGGCGGCTAGCCGGGTGGCAAAACCCACGCGCAAATCGGCAACGCTGGCGGTCATCATTCCGGTTGGTCCCGGCGATCGCAGTTGGCGCACGCTGCTGCCGGATCTGGCGGCATTGCCGGAGCGTGCGGAAATCATTCTGGTGGCAGCACCCGGCGAATCTCCCGCCGGCTTTCAGCCGGCTGCGTTCGCCCTGCCGTGCCGTAGCCGTTGGATCACGGCCCCGGTTGGCCGTGCCCAGCAACAGAACGCCGGTGCCGCACAGTCCGGCGCTGAGGTGCTGTGGTTCGTGCATGCCGATTCACGGCTGACTGCGGCCACGCTGACGGCGCTGAACCGTTACCTCGCATCGCCGCACGGTTTGGGGTACTTCGATTTGCGGTTTCTCGGCGATGGGCCATTGGCGATGTCATTGAACGCGCTGGGCGCATGGATTCGCAGCCACTGGCTGCGACTGCCATTCGGCGACCAGGGGTTTATCCTCATGGCCAGCGATTTTCAGCATCTGGGCGGCTTCGACAGCACGCTGGTGGCCGGCGAGGACCATGCGCTGGTTTGGCAAGCGCGGCGCATGGGGGTTAAGCTTCGCGCCCTGCACGCGCCGATCCACAGCAGCGCACGCAAGTACGCCAAGCATGGTTGGTGGCGGATGACGTGGCATCATCTGGCGGCCACTTGGCAGCAGGCGCGTCGCTTTTCGAACGAACGGACACGCAACAACGGGCACGATGAAGGAGCATCACCGCGATGAAGACCGGCCTCGCCATCATGGTCAAGACACCCGGACACGCGCCGGTCAAAACCCGGCTGGCGGCCGACACCAGCATTGCATTCGCCGAAGAGTGGCATCGCCGGGCGGCCGACTGCGTTGCCAAGGTGAGCCAGGCGTGCCCACGTTTGTGCTGCTACTGGGCAGTCGCTGAAAATGACGCTGCTGACGACCCGCTGTGGCACAGTCTGCCGGTACTGCTGCAGAACGCCGGTGAACTGGGTGAGCGCATGGCCCGCGTCCATACCCAGTTGATGCGCCGCCATCCGAGCGCCATCCTGATTGGCGCCGACGCACCGCAACTGACCTCGGCGCTGCTGGATCAAGCCGCGCAATGGTTGGCGCATGAGGAGCCGCGGCTGGTGATCGGCCCGGCCAAGGATGGTGGGTTCTGGCTGTTCGGTGCCAATCGCCCGTTGCCACTGAGTGCGTGGACCACCACCCCGTACAGCCGCAGCGACACCGAAGCCGTGTTTCGCACAGCGATGCAAGGCCATGGTGAATGGCTGGAGCTACCGACGCTGACCGACCTCGACCGACTTGCCGACCTCAAGCCGGTAGTCGCCGAACTGAGCGCACTGAGCCAACCCACCACCGCGCAACTGAGCCTGGTGGCGTGGTTGTGCCTGTGCACGTTCACTCCGGCGAGCACCGCATGAACTCAGCCTGGTTGCTGGCGCACGAAGGCAGTATCCGGCTGGGCGCATTCGTCAGTGTGCTGATCGTTGTCGCACTGATCGAACGGCGCTGGCCAGCACGCAGCGACGCCGGTGGTGCACGGCGCACGCTCACCAACGCGAGCCTGGTCGTCATTGGCAGCCTGCTGTTGCGGGTCGCGTTTCCGGTGCTCGCCGTGGGCCTCGCCAGCCGCGTACACGCGCAGGCGGGCGGCTTGTTTGGCGCGCTGCACTGGCCCGCCACCCTGGAAATCGTGCTCGCGATTGTGCTGCTTGATCTGGCGATTTACTGGCAGCATCGCTTGTTTCATGTGATCCCGGTGTTGTGGCGCATGCACCGGGTTCACCACTGCGATGTAGCGTTCGATGTCACCACCGGTGTGCGTTTTCACCCATTCGAGATCGCCGCTTCGATGGCACTGAAGCTGGCGCTCGTCGCGCTGCTAGGCCCTGATCCGGTCGCCGTGATCGCATTCGAGCTGCTGCTTTCGCTGGGCTCGCTGATTACCCACGGCAACTATGCGTTTTCCACCGCAATCGATCGCCGCATCCGCTGGCTGCTGGTCACGCCGTCCATGCACCGCATCCACCACTCGGTGCGCCGCGAGGAAACCGACAGCAACTACGGCTTCCACCTGTCGATCTGGGATCGATTGTTCGCCAGCTACCGTGCCCAGCCGCACAGCCCTGAACGCGAGATGGCAATTGGCCTCGACGCGTTTCGTGAGCCATCGGCGCAGCGTCTGCCTGCGTTGCTGGCACAGCCGTTCAAGCCGCAGCGCTGAGCGATTACCACTACAACACGATCACCTGCCCGCCGGCATCCAGCGCATCGGCTTCGTCGTGGGTGACCAGCAGCGTTGGCAAGCGCGAAGCGCGCAACTGGCCGAACACCAACTCGCGCATGTCATGGCGCAGGCCGGCGTCGAGTTTGGAAAACGGTTCATCGAGCAGCACAGCACGCGGCTGCGAGAGCAGCAAGCGCATCAGTGCCACGCGTGCTTTCTGCCCACCGGAAAGCGTTGCCGGGTCGCGCCGCGCAAACCCGGCCAGACCAATTTGTTGCAGCGCTTCATCGATCCGCGCATCAGCGTCGGTGGCGCGCTGGCTGAGCCCAAATCGCAGATTGCCAGCGACCGACAAATGCGGAAACAGCAACGGGTCCTGAAACAACAGACCGACCCGCGAGTGCTCGGCCGGCAGCGCGGTGATGTTGTGTCCGGCCAGCCACACCTGGCCGCTGGCGGTGAACGCCGGCGGCAAAAATCCGGCGATGAACGCCAACAGGCTCGACTTGCCCGATCCCGACGGCCCCATGATCGTCAGCACCTCGCCAGCACGCACCGTGGCATCGATTTCGAGCAACACCCGACGATCCAGGCACAGCCGCACCGCCGCCAATTGCAAATCACAGCTCGTGTTCAATGAACCTCCCGCATCCCGCGCCGATTGCGCCACAGTAGCCGCGGCAACGCCGTTGCCACGATGAACCCCAGCAATGGCAGCGCCGCCTGCAGCAACGCCCACACCGCGATCAGGCGGCGGTCGCCAGCGGCAGCAAGTGCCAACGCCTCGGTGGTCACCGTACTGATGCGCCCACCACCCAGCAACTGCGTCGGCAGGTACTGGCTGATGCTGACGGCAAGTCCCAGCGCCATCGCGGTGAGCACGGGGGCCAACAACAACGGCATGCGTACCCGCCAGAACACGGCATTTTGCGAGGTGCCGAGCGCCCGCGCCAGCTGACCCCAGCGCGGATCCAGACGGCGGTAGGCCTCCGATAGTGTCAAAAACACATAGGGAAGCACCAACAGCAAATGCCCCAGCACCACCAGCCAGCAGTCCGGCCCGGCACCAAAAAACACGCTGGTTACCGTCAACCCGGACAGGAACGCAACCTGCGGTACCAGCAACGGAAGGTACAGCAGCCATAGCGCCCAGGCTGGCCGCCCGCCCAACCGTTGTTCACGCTCCAGTGCCGCCAGTGTCAACAGCGTCGCGATCACGGTGGCTGCACCGGCAATCAGCAATGTGGTGTTGATCGGGCCAAGCAGTGCCGGCGCCGCACGCAGCCAGTTTTCCAGTCCCATGCGATCAGGCCATGCCGCAGGAAATCGCCACCAGCCGGCGAAGCTGTTGATGATCAGAGCCAGCAGCGCCAGCACCGCCGCCGCCACTGCCAGTGCCATGCCAACGTTGCCGAACAGAGCAATCCAGCGCTCACCGCGATCGCGGCCGCCGCGCACTACCCACAGGGCAAAAATTGCGGCCACCAATTGTTCCAGCAACCACCAGCTCGCAAGCAGTACCAATGTCACCAACAACTGCGCAATCGCGCCGGCCGAAGCGAGAAACCGCATGCTCAGATCGGGATCGTTGAACCACGCGACGACCTGCACACTGAGCGTCGGCGGCATACTCGGGCCTAGAATCATCGCCACATCCACGGTCGATGACGCGTACGCCAATACCGCGTACACCGGCAAGCGGAGCAATGGATACAAGCGCGGTGCAACCACCTTGCACCACGCCAGACGCGAGCGATAACCCAATGATCGGGCCAGCATCACCGACGGGCCGGGGTTGACCTGCGGCAAGGCCGCCAGCGCCATCAACAGCAGGAACGGGATTTCCTTGATGACCAGCCCGGCCATCAACGACAGGCCATAGCCATCCTGACCGACCATGAGATCGGGTGGCCGCTGCCAGCCGCTGAGGCCGGGCGAAATCCAGCGCGCGATCAGCCCCGAGGGGGTGATCAGAAATGCCAGGCCGAACGCCGCAGCGGCGTGCGGCAACGACAGCAACGGCGAGATCAGCCGCCGTATCCAGCGATCAAAGCGGCTGCCACTGAACCCGGCAAGAAAACACAACACCACCGCCAGCGATAGCAGCGTGGTCAGCAACCCGGAAAAATAACTGACACGGATCGAACGCCAGATCCCCGGTGTCCGAGCCAGATCCTGCCAGTGCTGCATGGTGACGTGCTCGCCGCCCAGCGCCGGCAAATAGCCGAACGCCGGCAGCAGTGCCAACAGCAATCCGAGCGTGATCGGCAACACCAGCAGGCCGATGATCAGGCGCGGCATCCAGCGCAACATCATGCGTTCGCGCCAACGGTCATGGTGAATCGCCACCCGCGATGATGACACGGCCATTCGCCATGACCGTTCCCCCACCCCTGCCCTCCCCCGCAAGTGGGGCAGGGGTGCAATGAAACGCTGCGCATTGTTTCACGCCAACCACGCTCAGCGCCCTACGTAGCGTTGCAACCACGCGCGATCCAGCGCATCGACCCAACTCACATGCGGTTCCGCCAGCACCCGCTCCAACGCAGTTGCCGGCAGCGTGCCGGGCAGTGCGGGCAATCCCTCAAAGCGCGCGCGATCCACCGCCGCAAGCTGCGCCATCGCCAACACCGTAGGGCTGCCCCAGACGCGCGGATCGTTTTTATGCGCCTGCGCTTCGGGCGACAACAAAAAGTTCGCCACCAGCATCGCGGCTGCCTTGTGCCGCGCATTGAATGCAATCGCCAGAAAGCTCATGTTGCCCAGCGTGCCGGCATCGAGCACATACGGTTGCACGCTGGCCGGCAACTCCCGGTTCGCAATCGCCGCCGTCACCTCGCTGGCGTTGAAGGTGTAGGCCAGGCTCAGTTCGCCATCGGCCAGCCGTTGTCGCAGCGCCGGGCCGCTGTCGGGGAAGGCCCGGCCGGAACGCCACAGGTGCGGGTGCAGCGCATCCAGATACGCCCACAACGGCGCCGTGACGGCAGCAAAATCGGCCTGCTCGACCGGTGCGTACAGGGCCTGAGGGTCGCTCGCCAACTCCAGCAGCGCCTGCTTGAGAAACGTGGTGCCGAGGAATTGCGGCGGCCGCACGTAGCTGAATTGCCCGCGGTGTTGCCTGGCCCACGGCAACAGCTCGGCGATACTGCGCGGCGGTACGCCGACCATGGCGGCATCGTGATAGAACACCAGTTGCGCCTTGCCCCACGGAACCTCGTAGCCGTCCACCGGCACCGAGAAGTCGAAGCGCACGGCCGGCGAGTGCTCCGGATCGGTCAGACGAAAGTTCGGCAACTGCTCGGCCCATGGCCCGTACAGCAAACCGGCCGATTTCAATGCGGCGAAGTTTTCGCCGTTGATCCACAGCAGATCGACCGCACCACGGCTGTGATTGCCGGCCTGCTTTTCGGCGAACACGCGCGCAACCGCCGCCCCGGTATCGGCCAACTTGACGTGTACCAGACGGATGCCAAAACGCTGCTCTACTTGCGCCGCGGCCCAGGCGATGTAGTCGTTGGCCTTTTGCTCGCCCGCCCAGGCGTTGAAATACACGCTCTGACCGCGCGCCTCGCGTTCCAGCGCAGCCCAGTCGGCCGCGGCCGGGTTCGGCGCTGCCGTGCCGACCGCGCTGGCAAACAACCCAAGACACAGAGCGAAACGCGCCAGCCAGTGTGCGCTGCGCAAACCCAAAGGAACCTCTTGCAACCGTTGCGAGCGGCCCGACCGAGCGAGCGGCGCAGCGGCGAAGGGAGCGCGCAGACTGCGCAGCAGGCGTGGTCGCGAAGCGAGCGAATGCAAGGCGCACGAAGCGCAGGAACCGCTGCGTACAATCTCGTACATGAGGATTCCGAGCACCGCGCAGCGCCGCAATCGGGTCGCGCCGCAGGTTGCAAAAGGTTCCTTCAGCATTCGATCACATTCACCGCCAACCCGCCACGCGAGGTCTCCTTGTATTTATCCTGCATGTCGCGGCCGGTATCGCGCATGGTGCGGATCACCTTGTCCAGCGACACCCGATGCTTGCCATCGCCACGCAACGCCATGCGACTGGCGTTGATCGCCTTCACCGCACCCATCGCATTGCGCTCGATGCACGGAATCTGCACCAACCCGCCGATCGGGTCACAGGTCAGGCCGAGGTTGTGCTCCATGCCGATCTCGGCGGCATTCTCGATTTGCGAAACGCTGCCGCCGAGGCTCGCGGTGAGGCCGCCGGCAGCCATCGAACAGGCCACGCCGACCTCGCCCTGACAGCCCACTTCGGCACCCGAGATCGAGGCATTTTCCTTGTACAGGATGCCGATCGCCGCCGCGGTGAGCAAAAACTCGGACACCCCGTTATCGTTGGATTTGGCGCAAAAACGATCATAGTAGTGAAGTACCGCCGGAATGATGCCGGCCGCGCCATTGGTTGGCGCGGTCACCACCCGGCCACCGGCGGCGTTCTCCTCGTTCACCGCCAGCGCATACAGATTCACCCAGTCGAGCACGGTCAGTGGATCACGCAGTGCCGCCTCGGGGCGCGAGCCCAGGTCGCGATACAGGGTCGGGGCACGCCGTGCGACATGCAGACCGCCGGGCAATGTGCCTTCCGCGTGCAGACCACGGCGCAGGCAATCCTGCATCGCTTGCCAAATCTGCGCGATACCCGCGTCAATTTCGGCAGCACTGCGCCACACCCGCTCGTTGGCGAACATCAGTTCGGAAATCCGCAGACTGTTGCGTTCACAATGCGCCATCAGTTCCTTGCCGCTGTGAAACGGATACGGTTGCACCGTGGTATCGGCAACAATGCGGTCATCGGCGGCCTCGTCGGTGTTGACCACAAACCCGCCGCCGACCGAGTAATACTCGCGGCTGGCCAGCACCCGTTCATCGGTGGCAAACGCGGTAAAGCGCATGCCGTTGCTGTGATACGGCAGTTTCTGCCGCTTGTTGAACAGCAGATCGGTCTTTTCGTCGAACGCGATAACTTTATGACCGAGCACTGCCAGTTGTTTGCGCTCGCGGATCTGCGCCAGCGCCGGCGCGATGATGTCGGGATCGATGCTATCGGGCCACTGCCCGGCGAGCCCCATCAACACCGCTTTGTCGGTACCGTGACCGCGCCCGGTGAGAGCCAGCGAGCCAAACAACTCGACCCTTATCCGCACGGTATTGTCGAGCTCGCCTTCCTGTTGCAACCAGCGGCTGACGAAACGCGCTGCCGCACGCATCGGCCCGACCGTGTGCGATGACGACGGGCCGATGCCGATCTTGAACAGGTCGAATACGCTGATGGCCATGGCTACACCCTGAATACTGCGGCTATTCTATGCCGTCTGGGCACAGTGAACCGACATACGCACGCGCATGCTGATCCTCTACCAACGCGACGACTGCCACCTGTGCGATCGGGCACTGCTGGAACTCGCCCGTGCCGGCGTATCCGATTTCAACAGCGTGTTCATCGACACCAACGCCGATCTGGAAGCGCGTTATGGCACGCGCATACCGGTGTTGCACGATCACCGCAACGGCCGTGAGCTGGGCTGGCCATTTGACGCCGCAAGGGTGCGGCAGTTCCTTAGCGGGGAAAGGCGCGGCGACGGCACCTGACCATGATCAAGGCGCGCTGGTGCCGGTCGGCTTAGGCTGGAGGCAACCTTTCGAAACCGTCGCGAGCGGCCCGAGTGCAACGCGCACGGCGCACAGGAGCTGCAGTGTACCCATAGGTACATGAGCATTCCGAGCCCCGCGCAACGCAGCAATCGGGTCGTGCAGCAGGTTTCGCGAGGTTCCCTAGTCCGCTGGAGTGCTTGTCATGACCGACCCTGCCCTGTACCCGTGTTTCCTCGGCCCGTACGGCGAGAACAACGAGTTGTTGGAACGGCTGGTGATCGAGTTTCTGCGCGATCACGTGTACTGGCGGCGCAATGTGCACCCGGAAGACCCGCCGGTGATCCCCACCCACGCCGCGCTGATGCCGGAATACCAAGCCTTCAGCGCCGACCTGCGCCGCGAGCTGCACAGTCTGAGCGCGGCGTTGAAGCGCTCGGTGCCGTTTCACAGCCCGCGCTACCTCGGGCATATGGTATCTGACCTGTTGCTGCCCGGCCTGTTGGCGCAGATCGTCACCCTGCCCTACAACCCCAACAATGTGGTCGGCGAGGCTTCGCCGGTCACCCTGGACATGGAAATCAGCGCCGGCCTGCAACTGGCGCGCATGCTGGGTTACCGCGCCGACGAAAACCGTCCGGATTGCGCATTCGGCTACCTCACCAGCGGCGGCACCACCGCCAATTATCAAGCGCTGCGTCAGGCGCAGGCGCTGAAGTGGTTTGCGCCGGCACTGGCCAGTGCCTTGCGTAAACTCGGCGAAGACCTGCCCTGCCGCGCCCTGCCCGATGCCATCGGCCAGCTCGATGACTGGGCACTGGGCAATCTGGCGCCCAGTGCGGCGATCGATCTGCTCACGGCCTGGCGCCTGCGTCTGCGTCAGGCGACACCAACTGAACGCACGGCGTGGCAAGACGCACTGCACAGCGAGCGCTTTGAAACCCTGGGCGCAACCACGTTTTTCCAGCGCCATCCGCAGCTGGCCGAAGCGGTGGTACTGGTGCCGGTCACCGCGCATTACTCGTGGCCCAAGGCGATGAAGCTGCTCGGCCTCGGCACCGCCAACCTGATTGCGATTCCCGAAAAGGGCATGCGCCTGGATGCCGCGGCATTGCAAGAACGTCTCGATACCTGCCTGCGCAGCAAGCGGCCGGTGTTGATGAGCGTGGCGGTGCTCGGCACCACCGAGTTCGGCACCATCGACCCGGTGCACCGCGTGGTGGCCGCACGCGACGCGGCAGCCAGTCACGGGCTAGGCCACTGGCTGCATGTCGATGCCGCATGGGGCGGCTATCTCGCCACCTTGTTTCGCGCAGCCGATGGCAGCCTGCTGCCGCGCGCCAAGGTGGCCGAGGGCTTTAGCCAGTTTCCCAGTGACGAAGTCTACGAAGCGTTTGCCGCGCTGTCCGAGGCCGACTCGATTACCGTCGATCCGCACAAGCTCGGTTATCTGCCGTACGGTGCCGGCGCCTTTGTCTGCCGCGACCACCGCGCCATGGAATTGCTCGCCGAAGACGCCGATTATGTGTTCGGCGCCAGCTCCGATCAGTACCGCAAACGCTTCCGCAACCTGGGCCGTTACATCCTGGAGGGCTCCAAATCGGGTGCCGCAGCGGCGGCGGTGTACGTCACCCACAAGGTGCTGCCGCTTGATCGCGACCATTTTGGCCGTATCCCGAAGCAAACCGTGCGCGCAGCCGAGGTATTCGAACAAGCGATCCAGCTCTTTGCCGAGCGGCTGGCAGACATCGCCACCGTGTGTCTGCCGTTTGCGCCAGACAGCAATCTGGTGTGCATCGCCATCAACGCGCGTGGCAATCGCGACATCGCGGCGATGCGCGCCCTGATCGAGAGCCTTTACGATCAATTGCGTGTCGCGCCCGGCCAGCCGATCCAGCAACGCGCGTTCTTCGGCTCGATCACCACGCTCAAACCCAGCGCCCTTGGCGCGATCGACTATCAGCGCGTTCTGGATCTACTTGGCCTGGATTTGCCAACCGGCGAGGAAGACGGCCGCCTGCTGATTTTGCGCCATACCCTGATGAATCCGTTTTTGCGCGATGACAGCGGCGGCACCGATTACCTTGCGCTCTACCTCGAACACCTTGAAGGCCTGCTGCGCGCCGCACTCAAGGGGTCAGGCGTAGGCTGGTAAACACCCGCACGGCGTTGGCAATGGTGTCCTCATCGGCCCATTCGCCGGCGCCAACCGAAAAATCGAGACGCGCGAGTTCGGCCTCGCCGTCGAGCCGGGCCGGGTTGCCGGGTGTCCAGCGAAAACTCAGGCTGACTGGCCGGGTGATGCCGCGCAGGCTCAACTCGCCATCGGCGACAAAACGGTCGGCATCAAGCCGACGAAACCGGGTGGCGGTATAGCGCGCCTGCGGTATCCGTTCGACCGCAAAAAAATCCTCGCCCTTGAGCGTGCTGTCGCGTTCCTCGTTCTGGCTGTCGGCACTGCCAAGATCGATGCGTACCTCGAAGCGGCTATCGGCCAGCGCCTCGGGATCGAAGCGGATGTCGGCAGCGAACGCGGAAAAATGCCCCTCGAATGCCTCGCCCTGCACGCTACCCACGAAACCCAGTTGCGACTGTGTCGTATCGACGCGGTAGTCGGCAGCAACCACCGACAACGGCAACAGCAAGACAAGCAAAGCGACACGCATCATGTTTTCTCCTTGTGGGTTTGCGACCACGGCAGCATCCGGCGCAACACATCATCACGATCCAGCCAGTGATGCTTCAGTGCCGCTGCAGCATGCAGCAGCACTACGCCGACCAACAGCCAGAACAACCATTCGTGCGCGGCGTGAAAAACGGCCTTCAAGCCGGGATCGGCGGGCAGCAGCCGCGGCAGGTTTACCCAGCCGAACCAACGCAGCGCAAAATTGGCTGCCGAATTGAATGCCCAGCCACTGAGCGGCATGGCCAGCAGCAGCACATACAGCGCGGCGTGGGTAGTGGCGGCCAGCCGCCGCTGCCAACGCGGCCCCGGTGCCGCTGGCGCCGGCCCGGCGACAAGCCGCCAGAGCAGGCGCAGCAGTATCAGCGCAAGCACAGTGATGCCAAGCGATTTGTGCAGGGCATAGGTCTTGATCTTGTCAATGCCATTGGGCAGTTCGGTCATGCTCAGCCCGAGTACCGCCATCACCAGCAGAAAACCGACAATCGCCCAATGTAGAACCTGGCTGACCACTCCCCATCGGGTGATTGAATTGCGCAGTTGCATGAGGCTGCTGGCCTTCCGCTCATCAAGCGTGCGAAGCTCGCACCGGACGCGACGAGTGTAGCGCCGACCCGGTGCTTGCCGATGCAACACTGTGTTGCCACCATGGTGCCCGAACGGTGCGAACGGGGGTGCTGTATGCGCGGCATGCTGCGAACGATGAGCTTGGCACTGCTGCTGGTACACGCCGCCGCCCAGGCCACACCCGTGCCGGAAATTCCGATGCTGCGCCGCTACACCGTCGTCGATGGCCTGCCCACGACCTACGTCAGCGAACTCGCGCAGGACAGTGCCGGGCACCTGTGGCTGGGCACCGCCGATGGGCTGGCGCGTTACGACGGGATCGAGTTTCGCGTTTATCGCTACACCCCCGGCGATCCGCACGCGCTGCCGGGCAATCTGGTGCAGGCGCTGTACGTCGATGCCCGTGATCGCGTGTTCGTGAGCGTCGAAGGCGGCGGCCTGAGCATGCTGGACCCGGCGCACGGCCATTTTGTTCACTGGCAACGCAAGACTCATGCCGTGCTGCAAAGTGATGATGTGTTCGCGATTACCGGCACCCAGGACGGTGCGATCTGGTTCGGTACCTACGCAGGTGGCCTGTATCGGCTGGCCAGCGACGGCACGTTGCGCGGCTTCAGACACGATCCGGATCGGCCCGACAGCCTGCCCAGCGACACCGTGATCGCACTGGAGGTCGATGCAGCAGGCACGCTGTGGGTCGGCACTACCAACGGCCTGGCGCACTGGAACGGCAACCGTTTCGAGCGCGTCGAACACGCAGCCCTGAGCCACCCGATGGTGTTGAGCCTGTCCGCCGACCCCGCCGGCGGCCTGTGGATCGGAACCCGCGAAGGGCTTGATTACCGCTCGCCAGACGGCGCGATCGCAGCTGCCGTCTGGCGCGACGGTTTGCGCGACCCGGCCGTATTCAGCGTACGCCGCGATAGCACCGATGAACTCTGGCTGGCGACGCGCAAGGGCATCTATCGGCTGGACGCGCGCGGGCAGCCGGTGTCGGTAGCGCTGGAACACGCACTCGGGCAATCGGACGTGTCGGTCCAGGACATGCTGGTCGATCACGAAGGCGGCATCTGGTTTGCCAGCCGCATGGGCCTGTTCCACCTGCCGCCAGGCTGGCGGCGATTCGCCAGCCCCGACCCCGGCCCCGAAGACAGCTCATTCGCCACTGGCCGAATGGTGCGCAATCTCGCGACCAGCCCCGATGGCCGCATCTGGGTCAATGCCAGCCGGCTCGGATTGATGGTGCTCGACCCGCACAACGGCCGCTTTGCGCCGCAGCCGGCATGGGCAAAAAACCTTGGCAACCCATTTCTCTACGGCATCGGCGTACGGCGCGACGGCACCTTGCTGGTCAGTCGTCGCGATTCCCTGCTCAGTATCGACACCCGCACCGGTGCGCGCCGGCAATGGCGTGTCGGTGACGCCCACGATGCGCCGTTGGCCGGCAGTATCGATCAGTTTGTCGAACTGCGTGATGACACGCTGTGGCTGCTGACGCTGGGCACGGGGTTGCAGGCGCGCGACCGCGCCGGCGCGGTGATCGACACGGTCATCGTGGGCGATGGCAAGGGCTTGCAGGCGGGCGATGTCGAGCAGATCGGTATCGGTGCCGATGGTGCACTGTGGGTTGCCGGCGGCGACGGCTTGCTGACCTGGAATGCCGGCGAGCGGCGCTTGCAGGCGATCCCCGGAGTGTCGCACGAACGCGTCTATGGCTTTGCCATTCATCGCGATGGCTCGGTGTGGTTGGCACGGCTGGGCGCACTGGAACACTTTCACTGGGATGGCGCGCGGCTTGAACGCCGGCTGCGCGTCGATCAGGCGCAAGGGTTCCCCGCGGTAGCGCCAGGCGGCGTGCTGATCGGCAAGGCGGGCGAAGTCTGGGCACCCACAGCCCGCGGTTTGCTGCGTTACTCGCCCAGCAGCGAAACCCTGCGCCGGTACGGCCTGCGCGCGGGTCTGCCCAGCCAGACGTTTCATGACCGTCCACCGCTGCTCAGCGCCGACGGCGTCGGTATCGCGGCTACCCATGGCGGTTTGCTGTTGTTCGATCCGGAGCCCGACCAGCGCCTGGACCGGGCGCAACATCCGTCCACACTGGTCATCGAAACGATCACCGCACGCCGCGGCAACGATGCGATCGCGCTACCCACCACGCAGCCGGTCGTCCTCGGCCCAGATGATCGCGATCTCAGCATCGTGGCACGTCTGTTGTCCTATGCCGACGTTCCCGCACATCGCTATCGCTTTCGCATGGACGGCTATGACGATGACTGGGTAAGCGTTGCCAGCCATGGCGAGCGCGTGTTCGCGCAGCTGCCGGCCGGGCGCTATCAACTGCGCGTGCAAGCGGCCGATGCCTGGGGCAATTGGGTGCAGACGACAGCGCTGCCGGTGCGGGTCGATCCGCCGTGGTGGGCAAGCACTATGGCGCGACTGGCCTACGCCAGCGCGGTGTTGCTGGCGCTCGTGGTGTTTGCGCTGGCCTACCGAACCCGCCTGCACCGCCGCCACGCGTTCGAGCTGGCCGAACAACGCCGTGAACTGGCCGAGCAATCGTCGCTGGCAAAAACCCACTTTCTGGCGACCATGGGCCACGAGGTGCGCACCCCGATGAGCGGGGTCATGGGCATGGCCGAGCTGCTGCTCGCCACCCCGCTGAGCGCACCACAGCGCCGCTATGCCGAGTCGATCCAGCAGGCCGGCCAACACCTGCTGCGCCTGGTCGACGATGCGCTGGATCTGGCGCGCATCGAAGCCGACAAATTGACGCTGCTGATTGCACCCTTCGCGACACGCGCGTTGCTGCAGCAAGTACGCCAGTTGCTGCAACCGCTGGCCGAACGCAAAGGACTGGCGTTCGCGTTCGACATCACCGATGCGGTGCCGCACTGGCTTGCCGGCGACGCCGACCGTATCCGGCAAATCCTGCTCAATCTCGCCTCCAATGCCATCAAGTTCACCGAACACGGCGCGGTGACGTTGCACGTGAATTGGCTCGATGACGCACTGCACCTGGTGGTGAGCGACACCGGCCCCGGGCTGAATGCCGAACAGTGCCAACGCATCTTCGCGCGCTTTGAACAGGCCGAGGGTGCACGCACGGCATCGCGCTACGGCGGCAGCGGCCTGGGCTTGGCGATCTGTCAGGAGTTGGCGGCGGCCATGGGCGGCACGATCCGGGTGCACAGCCATCCCGGCCGTGGTGCGCGCTTTACCGTCTGCCTGCCGCTGGCGATCGCCAGAGCGCCGGTCACAGACGCGCCAACGGCATCGCCAGCAGCGAAAAACACGGGGCAACGCGTGCTGTTGGTCGAAGACGACAGTACCGTGGCCGAGGTGATCAGCGGCCTGCTACACGCACGAGGGCACGATGTGGTTCACGCTGGCCACGGCCTGCAAGCCATCAGCGCGCTGGAGGAACAGGCATTCGACCTCGCCTTCATCGATCTGGATCTGCCCGGCCTGGATGGCCTGGCATTGACGCAACTGATCCGCAGCCGTGGTTATCGCCTGCCGTTGCTCGCCATCACCGCCCGCGCCGACGCCGAGGCCGAACCGGCGGCGCGCGCGGCCGGCATGGACGACTTCTTGCGCAAGCCGCTGACCGGCCAGCACCTGCACGATGCGATGGCACGGTTTACCCGGTGATGCCACACTTGACCGCTGCGCGGTGCCCCGGGTTTCGGCCTTCGGCCTCAACCCGGGCTACACCGGCTTCGAGCGATGCGCTGTCGTAGCCCGGGCTGAAGGCCGAACGGGCCGCAACCCGGGACTACGCGACGTTGCAACGTCGCGCGACTCGGCAGCTACCGCGACCGCCTCAATGCGCCTGATCCCAGTTGGCGCCGGTACCGGTTTCCACCAGCAACGGCACCTTCAATTCTGCGG
>Ga0210024_1000346_pt1 | contig 41153 bp, 34 predicted proteins | sample CryGeymeta201525_FD_183988 | JGI IMG/M metagenome (GOLD analysis project Ga0210024, IMG submission 183988) | Groundwater microbial communities from Crystal Geyser aquifers in Utah, USA - Crystal Geyser metaG 2015-25 (SPAdes) (version 2) | ecosystem: Environmental > Aquatic > Deep subsurface >...
CCGCCTGCACGTCCTGCTCGGCCACATCCAGCGGCAGGTCGAGGCTGAATTGCAGGGTGATGATCGAGGCCCCGCCGGAGCTGGTCGAAGCCATCTGGTTGAGGCCGGGCATGCGGCCAAACTGGCGTTCCAGCGGCGCGGTGATGGTCGAGGTCACCACTTCCGGGCTGGCGCCCGGATAAAGCGTCACGACCTGGATCGTCGGATAATCAAACTTGGGCAGCGCCGACAGCGGCAGGACGCGGTAGGCAAACAGCCCGACCAGCAGGATCGCCGCCATCAGCAGCGAGGTGGCCACCGGACGAAGGATGAAGAGACGCGAAATATTCATGGCCGGGCGGGGCGGTGGCCGGCCTTCAGATGCCGCCGCTGGTGTGCGGCTCGCGCGCGACGATCTCGACCTTGACGCCTTCGCGCAGTCTGTCCGCGCCATCGGTCACTACCACGGCACCGGCGGAGAGTCCTTCTTCGATGACCGTGATGTCGCCCTGCGCCGGGCCGGTTTTGACCGGTGTCACATCCACGGTTCCGTCATCCTTGACGACATACACGAAAGTGCCGGCCGCACCGCGCTGAAGCGCGGCGGTGGGTGCCAGGATGGCTTTGGCGCGGGTCTCGATCAGCATCTTTACATTGACGAATTGATTGGCGAAGAGTGCGCCGTCGGTGTTGGGGAACTCGGCCTTGAGCTTGAGGGTGCCGGTCGCGCTGTCAATCCGGTTGTCCATCGCCAGCAACCGGCCCTTGCCGAGTTTTTCTTTTTGCGCGCGGTCGTAAGCCTCAACCGGAATGCGGCGGCCGCTGCGCAAGCGTTTGATCACGCGCGGCAGGTCATCTTCCGCAATCGAAAACACCACTCCGACCGGCTGCAACTGGGTGATGACCACGATGCCGTTGGCATCGGAAGCCCGCACCAGATTGCCCGTGTCCGCCTGGCGCAGCCCCACCTGCCCGCTGATCGGCGCGAGGATGCGGGTGTTGGCAAGCTGCAGATTGGCATCGTCGAAACGGCCTTGCGCGGCTTGCACCGTGGCTTGGTACTGGCGCACTTGTGATGCCTGTTTATCCGCCATCTGGGGAGAAATCGAATCCAGTTCAAGCAGGTTGCGATAGCGCTCAAGATCGGCTTGCGCGTTTTCAAGCAAAGCCTGTTCGCGCGCCAGTTGTCCGGCCGCCTGGCTGACTTGCACCTGGAACGGATACGGGTCGATTTCGGCCAACAAATCGCCCGCTTTGACGAATTGTCCTTCCTTGAACGCAATACGGGTGAGCGGGCCGTCCACGCGCGCACGCACGGTGGCCGTGTTTAGCGGGGTAACGGTGCCGAGGGCAAAAAGATGGATATCGAAATTGCCCAGGCGCACCGCTGTAGCAGCCACTGGCACGGCGCTGTGCTGGCCGTCAGCGCGTTGATCGGTCACCGCAGACTTACCGGACGTGGCGAACCAAATGGCGCCCGCCGCCAGCAGCAGGATCGCGAGGGCGGCAATCCGGCGTTTCCACTTCCGGCGCGATGAGTCTGCGGCAATTGTGTGCGGCGGCGGGGAAGTCGGATCGGCGTGTGATGTCATGGAATTAGTGGTGTTGTGCTGGAACTGAAGTTTGGCTTGCGCATCGCCTTTTGCAAGGCTGGCGGACGGGGGCAAATATAACATATCCGCCTCCGGCGCCGTATCCTGCCGAGGGTCGTCGCCAATGCGCGCTTGGCGGCTTCAGCGCGCGTCAAGTTGCCGCTCGTACACGCGGTAGCGCTTGTAGGCGCGGCCACCGATCGACTCGATGATGTTGCGCATCCCGGCGTTATCTTCCAGTATCCAGGATAGCTCGATCTGGCGCGCGCCATGGCGCTGCAACTCCTTGCGCACCGCGTTGATGACCTGAAAGGCCAGACCGGGGCCGAGCCGGGTATGCTGGAATTTTTGCCGTACGCCCAACAGCGGCACCCGGGCGGAGCCAGGGAAACGCACCTTGAGACGCCACAGCATCTTGAGCCAACCAAACGGAAACAACTGGCCGCCGAGATCGCGGATCGCTTCATTGATATTCGGCAGACCGACGACGAAGGCTGCCGCTTCGCCGTCCACTTCGGCAATCTGGATCAAGTTCTCCGGGAGAAGAAAGCGCAGGGTCTGGCCGAGCTCGTGAAACTCGGCTTCGGTGAACGGCACGAAACCCCAGTTTTCCGCCCAGGCGTCGTTGAAGATGTCGCGCAGCAGGGCGATTTCCGCATCGAAGTGCCGGCGGTCGAGCGGGCGCACCCGCACCCGCTGCGCGGATGCGGCGACCAGCCGCTGCATGATCCGGGGAGCCTCGAAATCCGGCGCGATCATGTAGGCCAGCATGTCTTGTGCCTTGGCGTAGCCGCACTGCTCGATACGCTCGGCATAATAGGGCCGGGCATGCCCCATCATGAACACCGGCGGGGTATCAAATCCGTCGATTAACAACCCCGTCTCCTCGTTGATCGAAAGGCTGAACGGCCCGCGCACCCGGCGCATGCCCTGCTTGCGCAGCCATTGTTCGGCGGTGCTAATCAACGCGGCAAAGGTTTCTGCGCTGTCCTCCGCATCCAGCATCCCGAAAAAGCCGGTCGCATCGCCGTAACGTTCCAGATGCAGCGTGTCGATCTGCGCGCTGATCCGCCCCACCGGCCGGTCGCCGCGCCAGGCAATCCATGCCTGCCAGCGCGCGTGCTGGAAATACGGGTTGTTCTTGGCTGAAAGATGCATGCGCCGCTCGACCAATAGTGGGGGAATCCAGGCCGGGTCGGAGCCGAGAATCAGGTTTTGAACGCGGATAAACTGGTCCAGCTCCGACTTCTCGGCAACCGGGGTGATGCACAGCGGTGCGCCGCCGTTTTGGGTGGGGTTGGCCATCATTGGTGCCTTGTAAGCAATGGGTTGAATAGTCCGTGCGGACGGTGGGTAAAACCAGAAAACGGTTCCATCAATACCCCGGAAAAAATTGGTTTGGCTCGGCGGAACGGCACTCCTGGATGAGGAAATTGTATCACTGTCGGAATAGGTAGTCCCGACCCGGCAACCCCATCAGGATCAGGTGCGGAGGTGATTGTGCATTGTACTGTCTTGCGATAGAGTGCAGGCGTGGTTGAAGTGAAACTTCCCTATCTCAATCCCGGTTCCAACTCAAGTTCCAATTCAAGTTCCAATTCAAGTTCCAAACACCTTGTCTCTGCCTAACGATCCACGCTGGTCTCACCACCACTTATTCAACACCGGCAATCCCGCTGCCGAACGCGGCACGCGCGCCGTGATGTGGATCACCGCCACCATGATGGTGGTGGAGATTGCTTCCGGGTGGTGGTTCAACTCGATGGCGCTGCTGGCCGACGGCTGGCATATGAGTTCGCATGCCTTCGCCATCGGGATGAGCGCCTTTGCCTACGGCGCGGCGCGGCGCTATGCACAGGATCCGCGCTTCGCCTTCGGCACTTGGAAGATCGAGATCCTGGGCGGGTTTGCCAGCGCCATCTTTTTGCTCGGTGTCGCCGCGATGATGATCACCGGTTCGGTGGAGCGACTGTTTTCGCCGCAGATCATCCACTTCCGCGAAGCGATCTTTGTTGCCGTGATCGGGTTGCTGGTTAATGTCGTCTGTGCCGTGATCCTCAACAAAGCCCGGGGCGGGCATCACCATCACGAACATGGCGCGCATGATCATCATCATCACGATCTGAACCTAAAGTCGGCTTATCTGCATGTCATCGCCGATGCGGCGACTTCGGTGCTGGCCATCATCGCGCTGGCGGGTGGCCTGTTCTACGGCTGGTCCTGGCTGGACTCGGTGATGGGTATCGTCGGCGCGATACTGGTGGCGAGCTGGGCAAAAGGCTTGCTGCTCGATACCGGCAAGGTGTTGCTCGACCGCGAGATGGATCATCCCATCGTCGACGAGATACGCGAAGTCATCGAGGTGCCCGGACATCCGGATGAGACGAAGATCGTCGACCTGCATGTCTGGCGTGTCGGCGCGGCGGCCTATTCCTGCGCGATCAGCCTCGTGACGCGCAACGAGACGCTGGCGCCGGATGAGGTGCGCGAACAACTGCGCCAGCACGAAGAGATCGTGCATACGACGATAGAGATACACCGGTATTGATGAGTGTTTGTTGATGGAGTTTTTCGGGAGGTGTCATGCATAAACTGAAAAATGAGGCCGCCTTGTTCAAGGAGGCGTTCCTGGCCGGGGTCAAATATGCCGAGGGGCGCGGAGTCGTGGTGTTTGAACCTAAAGATTCGGCGAGCGAGAAACTGTTATACATCTACCGCTTGCTGATTCACGACAAGGTCATCGTGCCCTTGCCCGAAGATCAAGTCGCCGAAAAGACCATGCGCCACAAACTGGCGATCTGGTATTCGAAGCAACTGCCTGCAGATCACCCGCTTTTGAAATAGGTATACGGCGCAGGGGCGCGCTACGCGGAGCGATGTTCCCTTGCTCCTCAACCTTGCGGTAATGAGGATTGTCCGTCCGGATTAAGCCGCAGCCGTTGCCGTATCCGGGCGCGGATGCGTCTCCTCGCCGAACACCCAGAGTATTCCACCCGACAGAAACATCGACACCACCACGAACCAGAACGCCGCTTCCACCGAGCCGCGCCAGTTGGGATGGGAGATGTCGGCTACCGCTGCGGAAAGGTTGGGGTACAGCAGCGCCATGCCGAAGCCGGAGACGGCGGCGGACAGCGACCACCAGGCCATACCTTCGCCGAGCAGCATCAGTGCCACGCCCGCTCCGCAGATCCACATACCAAGCACGTTTGGAATGTAACGACCGATGTGGTCGGACAATTTGCCGGTGAAGAACTGCGAACCGCCCCAGACGAAACCATACACGCCGACGATCCAGCCGATGTCGGGCAGGCTGATGCCGCGCTGGTAGAGGAACACCGGATAGAACACCCACACCAGTGCATCGACGAATTTTTCCACCAGCCCGGCCTGGCTGATGGCGGCGAGGCGTTTGTCACGCCACGACACCAGCGTGAACACTTCCCACGTCGTCGGTTGCGCGCCGATGTTGGTCGGGAAGCGCGCCAACGGTCCGCTGCTGATGCCCGCTATATGTTTTGCCGCCTCGCTTTTCGCCCAAGGAAGCGTGTCCTTCACCCACAACAAAGTTAGCAGCATGGCCAGCAGGATGGTGGTCATGCCGAACAACAACAGTCCGCTGCGCGGCCCCGGCATGGTCGCCAGATAAGCGGTGATGATGCCCGCCAGCGCCAGTCCGACATAGCCGGAGAACTCATTGAGGCCGATGGTCAGCCCGCGTTGGTCGGCGCGGGTGATGTCCAGCTTGGAGGTCTGCGTCATCGACCAGGTCAGCCCCTGGTTGATGCCGAGCAGCACTGTGGCCGCGACGATCCAGCTCCACCACGGCGCAAAGTAAACCAGCAAGGGAATGGGCAGTGAGTGCGACAGCCCAGCCTAACAGCAACATCCGCTTGCGCCCGATGTGTTCGGACAAGCGTCCAGTCACGAAATTGAGCGCGCCTTTGACCAGACCGAAGGCCACCACAAAAGCGGTGAGCAGCATGAAGGAGTTCTTTGGCACGCCGAATTCGGATTCAGACAGTGCGGGCACCACCGTGCGCATCATGCCGATGGTGAAACCCACCAGCATGACTTGCAGCAGTTGGTGCAGGAACTGGTCGAGATTGGCGCGGATGCCGTCATGTGCCCCAGAGTTAAAACACCAGAACCTTGTCCGCCCACATCGTCCACTCGGTCAATTCCGCCAGTGTGCCGTGGTGCGCGCCGCCGGTAAGCTCGTCATCGGTCATGCCGCGCGCTTCCATGCAGGTGCCGCAAACACCGATCTCGCCGCCATGCCTGACCACGTTTCCGATCATCACCTCGATGTTGTAAAAACCTTGTGGCACCTTCTGTCCCTTGTGCGCGGCCGAGGCGCCATCGCCGATCAGGAAGATGCGTACCTCATTCCCATTTTCCTTGGAAAGAGAGCCGGCCAAACGCAGCCCGTTATAGGTGCGCTCGCTGCCGTATGGTGCGTCGTTAAGGATAAACAGGGTTTTCATGGCGTCTCCTTTATGTTTAACAATCTAATAACTACTGGAATGATTAGAGCACTGGCTGTTCAGCGCTGTCAAGATGATTTACAGTGTCAACCGTTCATGCCAAAACATAACGGATCGATGAGATGAAGAACGCACGCAAGATCAAGGACCTGCTGTATGAGCAGGTGGCACGCATCGGCAAAGTGTTTTCCAGCCCGAAGCGGCTGGAATTGATCGAGTTGCTCTGCCAGGGCGAAAAGACCGTGGAGATGCTGGCCAATGAAGCCTCCATCAGCGTGAAGCTGGCCAGCGCGCATTTGCGCGAATTGCGCATGGCACATCTGGTTCAGACCGAGCGACAAGGCAAGAACATCTACTACCGCCTCGCCGACAAAGCAGTGGCCGACCTGTGGGTGCAGATCCACACGCTGGCGGAGGAGCGCCTGATCGAGTTGCAACTGGCCTTGCAGAAGATCGCGACCCAACCGAACGATCTGGTGCCCAGCGACCGTGAGAGCTTGCTGAAAGCCGCGCGCAAGGGCGAGGTGGTGGTGCTCGATGTCAGGCCGTCGGAAGAATATCTGAACGCGCATCTGCCGTTCGCCAGGTCCGTACCGCTGGAAGAACTGCGCCAGCGCCTGGGAGAATTGCCCAAAGACCGCGCCATCGTCGCTTACTGCCGCGGCCCTTACTGTCTGCTGGCGGTCGATGCGGTTGCCTTGCTCCAGCAGGAAGGTTATTCAGCCGTGCATCTGCGCGAGGGTGTGGCCGAATGGGCTGTCACCGGTAAAATTTGAAAGTATTCCGGCCAGGGCCGGGATATTCCGTCACTTGGCCATGTTCAGGCAATCGGTGAGGCATCAATCGCTGGCTACGCGTAGCTCCTTGAGGGATTCGCGCAACACATGCAGCGCCGAGCGCAGGACCAGGGCGGCCAGCGCCAGGCCGACCGCAATATCCGGCCAGCCTGACTGGGTGAGCCAGACGCCTGCGGCGGCGAACAACACCGTGACATTCGCGATGATGTCATTGCGCGAGCACAGCCACACCGAACTCATGTTGATGTCGTTCTCGCGGTGCCGCCACAGCAGGTAAAAACACATGCCGTTCGCGGCCAGCGCCAGCAGGCCGATCGCGCCTATCGCTTCGAACATGGGGAGCTGCGGAACAGCGATGCGGTAAACCGTCTGACCCAGCACGAACAGCCCGAAGCCCAGCATGATGAGCCCCTTGAACAGCGCCGCCTTGGCCTTCATCCTTGCGTCGCGCGCCACCACGTACAGACTGAAGCCGTACACCAGCGCATCGCCCATCATATCCAGTGAATCCGCCACCAGCGAGACCGAGTGCCCGATCAACCCCGCCGTGAGTTCGACCACGAACATCGCGGCATTGATCGCCAGCACAATCTTGAGCGTCGAGCTTTGCCGGCCGCGCAGCGCGTCGAACTCGCAGGCTTTGTCGTTGCAACAGTCAGCCATTGATTTGTTTTTGCGTCAGCCGGATTACCAGCGGGGGTAGCAGAATCCATTGCAGCAACGGCGCCAATCCGGTGCCCAGCAGCGGCAGTCTGGGCATGGTATCGGCGTAATCCCAGCGCTCTGAAACCGCCGTTGCCCAGTATTCCATGGCGATGGTGATGGCGAGACCGGCGCCGATGAAAGCAGCCCAGTTGCGGGCCGAAGGGCGTTCTATCCAGCGGCGCGAACCGGCGACCAAGCTTGCCATCCAGTATGCCAGCAGAAGGATCACACCGTCCCCGGCCGCCGCGCGCAGGCAGAGGAGTGTGCCTGCCAGATGGGGGAGGGTGGTCATCTGCCGGAACAGCGGTATTTGCAACAACTCCCACGGCAGATTGAGCAGGAAGGCGAACACGAACAGATTCAGTTCGATCTGTCGCGTCATGCGCGCGGCGGTTCTGTTCATCGCGCTCTTCGCTTCGTTTTCATTCATCCTGCCCACGCGAGGTCTGGAAAACCATATTTCCCGGACATCAGTCGTGCATCGCCTTATGTTGCAACATCTGCTCCACCATCATTTCCATCATCTCCATGCGCATTTTCATCATGTCTTGCATCTGCATCATGCCTCCGTCCATCATCATTCCTCCCTTCTTGTCGCCGCGATTGTGTTTCGTGCGGATCAGACATGATGCCTACTTATGGGTACCTTATGGCTTGGTGTGCCGTAGATACATCGCATTAACCTTCCAGATCGCGCTTTTTCTGCTCGAATTCCTCGCGCCCGATCTCGCCTCGTGCGTAGCGCTCCTTCAACATATCGAGCGCGGACTTCTCGCGCTCGCGCTTCCCGCAAGCGCCGGAGCCGCCCAGATATTTCACCAGCATCGCGATACCGGCGATCAGCAGCCCCCAAAACAACAGCATGCCCAACCCCATACCCATCCCGCCCCAGCCGTAGTCACCCATATTTCCCCACATTTTTGCCTCCTTGCTATACCAAATTCAAAGCCGCGTTTTCCTCAAACGAAGCGCATTCATAATCACCGACACTGAACTGAAACTCATCGCCGCCGCCGCGATGATCGGGGAAAGCAGCAGGCCGAAGAACGGGTACAGCACGCCCGCTGCAATCGGAATGCCGAGCACGTTGTAGATGAAGGCGAAAAATAAATTCTGGCGGATATTCTTCATGGTCGCGCGCGACAGGCGCACGGCGCGCACGATGCCGATGAGGTCGCCCTTGATCAGCGTGACGCCCGCGCTTTCCATCGCCACGTCGGTGCCGGTGCCCATGGCGATGCCGACCTGTGCCTGTGCCAGTGCGGGCGCGTCGTTGATGCCGTCGCCCGCCATCGCCACGATGCGCCCCTGCGCCTGCAATTGTTTGACGATGGAAGCCTTCTGTTCGGGCAGCACTTCCGCCTCAATGCGGTCGATGCCCAGTTTTTTCGCCACCGCTTGCGCTGTGATGCGGTTGTCGCCGGTGAGCATGATGACCTGCACGCCTTCTTCGTGCAGCGCGCGGATCGCGTCCGGGGTGGAAGCCTTGACCGGATCGGCCACGCCGATCAATCCTGCCGCCTTGCCATCGATGGCCAACAGCATCACGGTCTGGCCGTCTGCGCGCAGCGCCTCGGCGCGCGATGGCAATTCACCTGCGTCGATGTTCAATTCCTCAAACAGTTTTAGGTTGCCCAATGCCACTGCGTTACCTTCCACTGTCCCGGTCACGCCTTTACCAGTGATCGAGCGGAACTCGCTTACTGCGGTGAGTTTGATGTTCTTCTCCTGCGCGCCATTCACAATCGCCGCCGCCAGCGGATGTTCGCTGGCGCGTTCCAGGCTGGCGCCCAGCCGCAGCACTTCATCGGCGTCGAAGCCGGCCAGCGGAACGACCGAGGTCAGTTTCGGTTTGCCCTCGGTCAGCGTGCCGGTCTTGTCCACCACCAGTGTGTTGACCTTCTCCATGGTTTCCAGCGCCTCGGCATTCTTGATCAGCACGCCCAGGGTCGCGCCGCGCCCGGTGCCGACCATGATGGACATCGGTGTGGCCAACCCCAGCGCGCAGGGGCAGGCGATGATCAGCACCGCCACCGCGTTGACCACGGCATGAGCCAGGCGCGGCTCCGGCCCCCAGATGCCCCAGATCGTCAGCGTGGCGAGTGCAGCCAGCACCACGGTGGGCACAAAATAACTGGCAGTCACATCGGCCAGGCGCTGGATCGGCGCACGCGAGCGTTGCGCCTCGCTCACCATCTGCACGATCTGCGCCAGCAGGGTGTCCGCGCCGACGTGCTCGGTGCGCATCAATAAACTGCCGGTGCCGTTCACTGTGGCGCCGATCAGGCGCGCACCCGCAGTCTTTTCCACCGGGATGGATTCGCCGGTCACCATGGATTCGTCCAATGAGCTTGTGCCTTCCAGCACCACGCCGTCCACCGGCACCTTCTCGCCGGGACGCACGCGCAGCACATCGTTCGGCTGCACCTGTTCCATCGGGATATCTTCTTCGCTGCTGTTACGAAGAAATTCGCGCAGCGATTCGATTGCTCCCTCGCCCTCTGGGAGAGGGTTGGGGTGAGGGGAGCGCACGATGCGCGCAGTCTTCGGCGCGAGACCGAGCAGCAGCTTGATTGCCGCACCGGTCCGGCTGCGCGCGCGCAATTCCATCACTTGTCCGAGCAGCACCAGCGCCATGATCACCGCTGCCGCTTCGAAATACACCGGCACGGTTTCACCCATGCTGCGCATCGACGGGGGAAAGATATCGGGCAGCAACATCGCCGCCACGCTGTAAGTCCACGCCACGCCGACGCCGAGCGCGATCAGGGTGAACATGTTGAGACTGCGGTTGACCAGCGATGCCCAGCCGCGCTGGAAGATCGGCCAGCCGCCCCATAACACCACGGGTGTCGCCAGCGCGAACTCGATCCATTGCACGGTCAGCATCGAAATGGATGCGGGCATGGCTTGCGGCAACAGGTCGGTGACCATCGCCATGAGGAACACCGGCAAGGCCAATGACGTGCTCACCCAGAATCGGCGCGTCATGTCGTCCAATTCAGCATGATCTTCCGCCGGGGCATTGCGCGGCTCCAGTGCCATGCCGCAGATCGGGCAATCGCCCGGCTCGCTGCGCACGATCTCGGAATGCATCGGGCAGGTGTATTCGACTGCTGTCGCTGCGACAGGGGCGACAGGCTCCAGCGCCATCCCGCATTTTGGACAGGAGCCGGGCGTGGCCTGGCGCACCTCCGGGTGCATCGGGCAAGTGTAGCCACCCGCTGCAGGAGCGGCTGGTTTTACGTGATCTGCGGGGGCCGCGTTGACCCCAACCGATTCGGGATATTGAGAGGGATCGGCCTGAAATTTGTGCAGGCAGTGGCTTGAGCAAAAATAAAAACTCCGACCCGCATGTTCCAGATGATGCGGGCTGTCGTCGCCAACTTTCATGCCGCAAACCGGATCTTTAATGGATGTCATGGCTATTCCTTGCTGTGGTTAATGGGTGAAATGCCGGGATCGTGGGGCTGTATGCACTTGACTGCCACCATTTCGCGCAAGGTTGCTTCCTCCGCCAGAAATGCCTGCACCGCCACCGGGTCGAATTGCGTGCCGCTCATGCGTATGATTTCTGCTCGCGCCTGATCGAATGGCAGCGCCTTGCGATAGGGCCGATCCGAAGTCATCGCATCCAGCGTGTCAATTACAGCGAACAGGCGCGCACCAAAACTGATTTGCCCCCCCTTGAGCCCGCGCGGATAACCGTTGCCATCGAAACGCTCTTCGTGGCTGAGCACGATTTCGGCTGCTTCACTCATGCCCGGAATTTTCGAGACGATGCGGTGTCCCTTCTCCGGATGGGTGCGCATTTCGCGCCATTCATCTTCATTGAACGCGCCATTTTTCAACAGCACGGCATCGGATACGCCGATCTTGCCGACATCATGCAGCAGCGACCCCCAGTAAATCTGCCGCAACAGATCCGGGTCAGCGGTAAAGCGGCGTGCCAATACCAGGGTATGGCAGGCGACCCGCTTGGAGTGGTCGCCGGTTTCATGCTCGCGCATGTCCAGCGCCTCGGCCAATGCCTCGGCGAAAGCCGCCTCTGCCTGCTCCTGAATGCCCGCCTTTTCGGGTACTTTTCTCATGCTTACCAATAACTTTCCACGGTAATGTGGCCGGGAGCGCTGCGCCGGTTTTTTTTCAGGCCGCGCGCAAGCAAGGTTTCTGTCGTATCGCGCAGCATGTCGGGATTGCCGCACAGCATCACTTGCGAATTTTCCGGCGCAAGGGCAACGCCTGCCCTAGCCTCCAGCCGGCCATCGGCGATCGCCTCCGGGATGCGCGCGCACAACGCAAAATCCGTTTCCTCGCGGCTGACGAAAGGTACAAAACGGAACTGTTCGCCATGCTGTTGCGCGAAGCCGTGGATCGTTTCGCCATAAGCCAGTTCGTTGGCATGGCGCACCCCGTGCGCCAGCACGATGCGCTCGAAGCGCTGCCACGGTTCTGCGGTTTTGAGGATGGAGAGGAACGGCCCGATGCCGGTACCGGTCGAGAGCAGCCATAAGTGCTTCGCATCGGGCACCTCGGCAAGCGTAAGAAATCCGGCGGCGTTCGGTGCAATCAAAATCGTGTCACCCGCTTCAAGCGCGGCCAGACGTTGGGTGAGCAATCCATCCGGCCCCTCGATGAAATAGAATTCCAGCGGCTTTTCGCCCGGCGCATTGACGAAGGAGTAGGGATGAGCGACCACTTCCCCGTCAATATCGAGCGCGAGCTTGATAAACTGCCCGGCTTGGAACAGCGCAATGCCGGCCTTCACCTGCAACGAATACAACCGCTCGGCCCAGCGCCGTTTGGCTACCACTTTGCCTTCTATAAATTTACTCATTTTTTCCTTTCCACATTACCCGGGTCAGCCACCGCAGGCTTGGTTGCCGCCTTCTCCGGCTCCACGTTCATCTTGCATACCGGATCGATTGCCATGTTTCACCTCCATTCGTCGCATTCCCGGGTATTTCCAGCAACGCTTTGACTGCTGCCCGTTTACAGTCCAAATTCATACTGATCATGCACTCTCGCTTCCATCGCGTTAATCCTCGTGTGGTGGCGTTCCCTGCGCGTGGGCATGTCCGGTCTTGCCGGGCACCCTATCCGCTCCGTCAGCGGCGGGAGCTTTTCGGTCTGGCCCCGCATCATGCGGGTGTTCGCCATTCGCGGCGTCGTCATGGCTATACCCATCCTCATGCGGCACCGCTTCACCTTGCACGGGCATGTCGCCATGACCTGCGCCGTGCTCGTGGGTATGGCCCGGCCCTTCCGCTTGGGGCAGGGACATCACCCCCAGGCCATGCCGGTAAACCAGTTCCCCGCCATGCCATGCGGTGCTGGCGACCAGCATCCATGCCGCGATCGCTGCACCGACAAACGGCCATACGGGGATGGCATCCACTTTATGTTTCCATGCATCCCAGCCTGCCAGCAGCAACAGCACTGCCAAGGTGGCCAAGGCCCAGGCACGATGCAGCAGCATCGCAGCATGTCCTGCCTCATCATGATTGACCGAATTGGAAGCCAGCCAACCCAGGGCGACCGTCGGCAAGGCTGCCAGTGCGCCCAGCTACAAAGTGGTATGCGCGAGCACCGCACAGAGGGCGGCGTAGCGTGGCCGCACCTCCGACACGTTTGTAGGAGCCGGCTTGTTGGCGAACGGTTTCGCGGCTGAAGCCGTTCCTACGGCGGAGGGCTTCGCCACACTGTGTTGTGGCCGCTCACGCAGCAGCATTGCCGCCAAGTGAAAGAATGCCGACACAGAGATCAGCGCGACCGGGAAACGGACGAATAGCGGATGCAAATTTGGAATGACCCGGATCATGCCAATCTCCTGTGGCAGAAACAGACGGGACTCATTGATTCATGCCACCCAGCAGGAGTGTCAGGCTCAACAGCAGTTTATAAATGGCTTTCATATCGTTCCTTTCAGTTGTCTTCGTTCTCGGGAACTCGTTTTACAGCGCGCCGTTCAAGCGCCATCAGCACCCAGCCGTAGATCACCGGCAGCACCAGCAGCGACAGCACGGTGGCGGTGACCATGCCGCCAATCATCGGTGCGGCGATGCGCTGCATCACGTCGGAGCCGGTGCCGCTACCCCAGATGATGGGGAGCAGGCCGGCGATCACGGCGGTGGCGGTCATGGCGATGGGGCGCACGCGCTGGGTGGTGCCGTGCAGCACGGCGTCCATGATTTCGGCGGCGCTTAAATGTCCGCCGCGTTCGGCGCGTTGTTTGGCAATGGCCTGGTCGATGAAGGTCAGCACCAGCACGCCAATCTCGGCCGACACGCCGGCCAGCGCGATGAAACCGACCGCGACGGTGACCGACATGTTGTAGCCGAGCAGCCAGATCAGCCAGTAGCCGCCAATCAGCGCGAACGGGATGGACAGCATCACCACGGCGGGCGCGGTCAGGTTGCGGAAGTTGAAATACAGCAGCAGGAAGATGGTCAGCAGGGTAAACGGTACCACCACTTTCAGGCGCGCGGCGGCGCGTTCCATGTATTCGAACTGACCCGACCAGACCAGCGAATAGCCGGGCGGGATTTTGACCGTGTCCGCAACTTGTTTTTTCGCCGCCGCCACGTAACCGCCGATGTCGCTGGTCCTGATGTCCACATAGACCCATGCGTTGGGGGTGGCATTTTCCGTCTTCACTGCCGGCGGGCCGCGCCGTAGCTTGAGGTCGGCCACCAGCGACAGCGGAATCTGCGTGCCGGTCGGGGTCGGGATCAGCACGCGTTTCAGCGACTCCAGGTTGTCGCGCAGTTCGCGCGGATAGCGCAGGTTGACCGGGTAACGCTCCAGTCCTTCCACGGTCTCGGTCACGTTCATGCCGCCGATGGCCGATTGCACCACATCCTGCACGTCCCCCACGGTGAGGCCGTAGCGCGCCGCCTCTTCGCGTCTGATGTCGAAGTCCAGGTAATAGCCGCCGGCCGCCTTGTCGGCGAAGGCGGACAGGGTATCGGGCAGATTCTTCAGCGTCTTCTCGATGTCGCCCGCCACCTTTTCCAGCACGTACAGGTCGGGGCCGGAAACCTTGATGCCGATCGGCGTCTTGATGCCGGTGGACAGCATGTCGATGCGCGTCTTGATCGGATAGGTCCAAGCGTTGGCGAGACCGGGGAACTTGATCGCCGCATCCATCTCGCCCATCAATTCTCTGGTGGTCTTGTCCGGGTCCGGCCATGCCGCTTTGGGTTTCAGGCGGATGGTGGTCTCGATCATCGCCAGCGGCGCGGGATCGGTGGCGGAATTGGAACGGCCGATCTTGCCGAACACGCTGTCCACCTCGGGAAATGTCTTCAGTATCTTGTCGGTCTGTTGCAGCAGTTCCTTCGCCTTGGTGATCGAGATGCCGGGGTAGGTGGTCGGCATGTACAGCACATCGCCTTCGTCCAGCGGCGGCATGAATTCGGAACCGATCTTCAGCACCGGATACGCCGTCGCCAGCAACAGCAAGAATGCGACCAGCAAGGTCAGCTTGCGTCGCGCCATGGCGAATTGCAACAGCGGCGTGTGCAGGCGTTTCAGCCAGACGTTGAGCTTGTTGTGTTCCTCGCCGGGTATCTTGCCGCGGATAAGCATGCCCATCAGCACCGGCACCAGCGTCACCGCCAGTAAGGCGGCGGCCGCCATGGCATAGGTCTTGGTGAACGCCAGCGGCGAGAACAATCGGCCTTCCTGCGCCTGCAGGGTGAATACCGGCAGGAAGGACACAGTGATGATCAGCAGCGAGAAGAACAGCGCAGGACCGACCTCTTTGGAAGCGGTGGTGATCGCTTCCCAGCGCGCTTGCAAATTGTTACTGCGCTCGCCCAGATGTTCGAGGTGCTTGTGCGCGTTCTCGATCATCACGATCGCGCCGTCGATCATCGCGCCGATGGCGATGGCGATGCCGCCCAGCGACATGATGTTGGCGGACAGGCCCTGCCAGCGCATGATCATGAACGCGATCAGGATGCCGACCGGCAGGCTGATGATGGCCACCAGCGCGCTGCGCGCATGCATCAGGAACAACAGGCAGATCAGCGCGACCACGATGGATTCCTCGATCAGCTTGTGTTTCAGGTTGTCCACCGCGCGCTCGATCAGGTCGCCCCGGTCGTACACCGGCACGATCTCCACGCCTGCGGGCAAGCCTTTTTTCAGGCTGTCGAGTTTCTCGCGCACCCGTTCGATGGTGGCCAGCGCGTTTTCGCCATAGCGCATCACCACGATGCCACCGGCCACTTCACCTTCACCGTTCAATTCGGCCAGGCCGCGCCGCAATTCGGGACCGAGATGGATGTTCGCCAGTTGCTTGAGATAGATCGGGGTACCGTTCCTGTCCACGCCGACCGGTATCACTTCCAGGTCGTGCAGGCCTTTGATGTAGCCTGCGCTGCGCACCATGTACTCGGTCTCGCCCATTTCCACCAGCCGTCCGCCGACATCGTTGTTGCTGCGCTGGATCGCCATCTTCACCTTGGCCAGCGGAATGTTGTAGGCCTGCAGCGCTTCCGGTTTCACCTCGACCTGATACTGCTTGACGTAACCGCCGATGGAGGCGACCTCGGCCACGCCGTCCACGGTTTGCAGCGGATAACGCAGATACCAGTCCTGCAGCGAGCGCAGTTGTGCCAGATCGTGCGTGCCGGTCTTGTCCACCAGCGCGTATTCATAAATCCAACCGACCCCGGTCGCATCCGGCCCCAGCTTGGGCGCGACATTGGCGGGCAGGCGGTCGGCGGCGTAGTTGAGGTATTCCAGCACGCGGGTGCGCGCCCAGTACATGTCGGTGCCGTCCTCGAAGATCACGTACACCATGGAAAAGCCGAAGAAGGAGTAACCGCGCACCACTTTGGTTTTCGGCACCGACAGCATCGCCGTGGTGAGCGGGTAGGTCACCTGGTCTTCCACCACCTGCGGCGCCTGGCCGGGGAAGCCGGTGAAGATGATGACCTGCACATCGGACAAGTCGGGAATCGCGTCCAGCGGCGTGGATTTCATCGTCTGCCAACCCGCGAACGAGATGAGCAGGGTCGCGATCAGCACCATGAAGCGGTTCCTGATCGAAATATCAATCAGCGCGCGGATCATTGCGGCGCTCCCGCGTCGTGCTGCGCCGGATCATGCGCGGCAGGTGCTGCCGGTTGCTGCATCGCCTCCAGCATCTTGGCGGTTGCTTCCTTCAGTTTCGATTCGGAATCGATCAGGAACTGCGCCGACGTCACCACGATTTCGCCTTCGTTCAATCCGCTCACGATCTGGGTCTGGCCGTTGGCCGCCACGCCGATCACCACCTTGCGCGGCTCATACTGCCCCGGCGCGCGCTGCACGAATACCTGTTCCTGCGTGCCGGTGCGCACGATGGCCTCGCTCGGCACCGCAATCGCCTCGACCTGGCGGTCGGCCTGCACCGTCACCCGGCCGAACATGTCGGGCTTGAGTTGCAAATCCGGATTGGCGAATTCCAGCCGCGCCTTGAGCGTGCGCGTCTTCGCGTCGAGGTAGGGATAGAGGCGGGTCAGTTTGCCGCTGAAGGTGCGTCCGGGGATGCCCGCCACTTGCAGGTCGGCGCGGTCGCCCTCGCGCACCCAGGGCATGTCGTCCTCGTACAGATCGACCATCACCCACACCCGCGACAGGTCGGCGATCAGGTACAGCTCGGTCGAAGGCTGGATGCGCTCGCCCTCGCGCGCGCCGATGCTCATCACGATGCCGCCCTGCGGCGCATGGATGTGCACCGCCTTGAATATCTCGCGCTTTTCTTTCAGTTGCGCGATCTGATGTTCGGGGATGTCGAGCAGACGCAGGCGCTGTTCGGAAGAAACAAGCAGACTCTGCGCGCCCTCGCGCACGTCGGCAAACGGGCTGTCCTTGAGCTGCTCGGCATTCTCCAGCGCCAGCAGATATTCCTCCTCGCTGGTCACCAGCTGCGGTGAGTAGATGGAAAGCAACATATCGCCCTTGCGTACCGCATCACCGGTGTTATGGACGAACAGCTCTTCCACCCAGCCATCGTATTTTGGGTGCAGGCGCAGCAGGCGTTCCTCGTCAACCGTGACGCGCCCGCTGGTGCGGATGCTGCGTGCCAGCGTGGCGCGTTGCGCCGCCTTGGTGCGCACGCCCATGTCCTGCACCATGACCGGGTCGATCTTCACCGTGCCGGGCAGTGCGGCGGTTTGTTCGTCGGCATACACCGGGAGGTAGTCCATGCCCATCTCGTCCTGCGCCGGCACCGGCGAGGTGATCTCAGGGTTCATCGGATTGCGGTAGAACAGCGGTTTGCCTGCTTCCTCGCTGGCGGGGATGTCTGTCGTAGTGTGCGGGGCGCGGCTGGCGAGCCAGTAGCCGCCGCCCGCACCGAGCAACAGGGCGACAATAACGGCGATAAGTGTCTTATTGGGTTTCATGCATATTCTCCTTGGTTGCAGGAAGCGGCACGCCGACGGCGGCCTGCAGATTGGCCAGCGCCTGCCAGCCGCCACTCAGTGCTTTCCAGTATTGCGTTTCGTAGTTGTAGAGCGTGATCTGCGCGCGCACCAGGTTGAGGAAATCCACCTTGTTCACCTGATACGCCGCGCGCATGGCCGATACACTCTGCTGCGCCTGCGGGATGAGCCCGGTCTTGAACAGTGCGGTTTGATTGTGCGCGGAATGGTATTCCGCCAGCGCCTGTTCGATTTGCGCGCCGACCTGCAACTGGCTGTCCTGCAACTCATATTCCTGCTGCTGCCGCTCGGCGTGGCGCTGCGCCACTGCTTTATCCTGGCGGCTGCCGGCGAACAGCGGCAAATTGATACCCAAGGTGACGGTGGCGAAATCGGCGCGGGAACTGCCGTCAAGATTGTTGCCGTTGCGGAAGCCGTAAGCCATGCCCAATTTGAAATCGGGGTAATAATCCTTCTCCGCCAGCCCGCGGCGCGCTTCTGCCGCTTCCACCAACTTGCGCCGACTGGCGAGCAGCGGGCGGTTGGCCTGCGCCAGCTTCAGAAAGGTGGCGGCATCCTCGATCGGCGGCAATTCCGTGGCGGCTTCGCGCGGCAGGTTGACCGGCGTGGCGACGGCACGCCCCAACAGCGCATTCAGACGGACTGTCTGATGGTGCCGCGCCGTGTTCAGGGCGAGTTCCCTATCCAGTAATTTGGACAGTTCGACCTGCGCCAGCAGCACATCGGACTGCATGCCCTGTCCGGTGCGGTAGCGCGTTTCGGCGATGGTATTCAGTTGCCGCAGCAATGCCTGATTGCGCGACACGATGTCGAGCGCGCGGCCGAGATAAAACAAATTCCACCAGGCGCTACGCACGTTGCGCGCCAGCATCAGGCGCTGCTCGGCCACGTCCTGCCCGGCCGCCTGCGCTTCGTTGTCGGCGGCCTGTTCACGCAAGTCCAGCTTGCCTGGAAACGGCAGGGTCAGGCCGATGCCGATCTGCTGTTGCGTCATCGCTTCCTGCGAACTGGAAAAGGTGTCAGTCGGAAAATTGATCGCATTCAGCGACAGCGTCGGGTCGGGCATGGTGCCGACTTGCGAGGGCACGGCAGCCATGGCATCGGCGCGCGACTGTCGCGCCGCCAATGCGGGGCTGTGCGCCAGCGCCAGCGCAACGGCATCCTCCGGCAACAAGGGCGCATCGCTTGCCGCACGGGCCGGTAACGCCAACAGCAAAACGCTTATCAGCCCGGCGCGCAGAAAATTGTTCAGGGTAACGATCATTCTGATTTCTCCTGTGGCTGCGTCCGTCGCGGAACGACGGGCGCAGCGCTGACAGATGATTATTTCTGCGGGGTGATGCGGGTCAAGAAATACTGCTTCGGCCCTTCGTTGACCACTTCGAACGTCACTCTCTGCCCCGGTTTGATCCCTTGCAGGACAGCCGTATCCTTGACCTTGAAACCCATGGTCATGCCGGGCCAGCCGAGTGACGGGATCGGGCCGTGCGTCAGGTTGACCTTGTTGCTTTGCAGATCGACCTTGTTCACCACGCCTTGCCCGCTATGGCTCCGGGCGCTGGCGTGCATTTCTGCGCGGTTCATGTCGTGCGAATGGGTTCCTGCCAGCGTTACCGCCGGGGCGGTCGCGAGGAGAAGAATTGAGAGACTAATGGTTGTGCGTTGCATGTTTTGCTCCTGATTGAAGATAAAGCAATCAAATGATGGCGAGCGACGTGCGCAAAAACGACGCGCAGGCGCAAGCCGCCGGCGGATGACGCGGAACGCAAATCAGTTATGCAAACGACAGACGGATTTGTCCCGCGTCAGACGCGGGCGAGAGGGGGCGGAACCAGCGGGGCGGAAACATGCGAGATAAAAATCTCGGGAGTAAATGTAACGATTAGTGCGGACGGCGCGACCAACACCGCAAGTTTGAATTGCGGCAGGATGAAACCAGAGCAGGCGAGATGGCATATCCCGCATGCCGCGCAGGGAGTGCTTGGCATATCTTGCGCCGCATGGTTGTCATGTGCCGCCGGATGCTCTCCGGTCGCTTGATGCGACATCGCAGCGGCCTCATGGCAACTGCCGTTTGGCAACTGCATGGCGAGCGATGCCGCCGGCGCGTTGCCGCCGGAAAGCGGCAACCACAGCAACATGAACAGCGCGATTAATTTTCGGGCAGAGCGTGACATGGCGCGCAATCTGACAGAGTCGGATGTCACTGTCAATATGGAGGAAAGAAACCGGCGAAAAGAAACCGGCGGGGAAAAATGAAGTGCGGGCGAGTGAAAATTTTTCCCGCATGTTTTCGTTGTCAGTCGGTAAAGGTCGCGTTACAGTTCGCGCCATTCATCAAACAACAAGAGGTTCGCTATGACGATATTGATTGCAATCGGTGTATTGATAGTGTTCTTGTTGTTGGCGTTTTTCCGGGCCGCGATCTGGAACTGGTTGCTGGCGCTGGCCGTGATCGTGCCGGTGGTTGCATGGCAGAGCCGGATGGCCGACGATACCCTGAAAATTGTTTTGATCGCGCTGGGCGTGTTTGTTTTGCTGTTCGGGGTTCCCGCCCTGCGCCGCCTTTTCATCAGCAACTTTATCCTCAAACTTTTTCGCAAGATTCTGCCTCAAGTCTCACAGACCGAACAGGAAGCGCTGGACGCCGGCACGGTGTGGTGGGACGGCGAGTTGTTCAGCGGCCGCCCGCGCTGGAGCCGCCTGCTGGCGATGCCGAAGACCGGCTTGAGCGAGCGCGAACAGGCATTCCTCGACAACGAAGTCGAGCAGCTTTGTGCCCTGCTGGACGACTGGGATATCACCCACAGACGCGCCGATCTGTCGCCGGAAGCCTGGCAATTCATCAAGGATAAAGGCTTCTTCGGAATGATCATTCCGCAGGAATACGGCGGGCTGGAATTTTCCGCACAGGCGCATTCGGCGGTGGTGGCCAAAGTATCTTCGCGCAGCGGCACAGCGGGCGTGACAGTGATGGTGCCGAACTCGCTCGGGCCGGCCGAGTTGCTATTGAAATACGGCACGCAGCCGCAGAAGGACAAATATCTGCGCCGTCTGGCGCAAGGATTGGAAGTGCCTTGCTTTGCCCTGACCGGACCTTTTGCGGGTTCGGACGCGGGCGCGATTCCGGATTACGGCATCGTCTGCTATGCTGAATTCAACGGCCGGCAAAAAGTGCTCGGCATGCGCGTGACCTGGGAAAAACGCTACATCACCCTGGCGCCGGTGGCGACTCTGCTCGGCCTGGCGTTCAAACTGTACGACCCGGAACATCTGCTCGGCGCGGAAACGGCGCTCGGCATCACCCTGGCACTGGTGCCGACCGACACTCCGGGGGTGCAAATCGGACGCCGCCACTTCCCGCTTAACTCCGCCTTCCAGAACGGCCCGACCAGCGGCAACGATGTGTTCATTCCGATGGAGTACATCATCGGCGGCATGACGCGCATCGGCCAGGGTTGGCGCATGCTGATGGATTGTCTGTCGGTGGGGCGCTCGATCTCGCTGCCGGCCAGCGCGGTCGGCGGCGCGAAACTGGCGGTGCGCAGCAGCGGCGCCTACGGTCGCGTGCGCAAGCAATTTCATGTGCCGGTGGGCAAGTTCGAGGGCGTGGAAGAAGCGCTGGCGCGCATCGGCGGCAATACTTACGTGATGGACGCGGCACGGCGCATGACCGCGCTGGCGGTCGATCTGGGCGAGAAACCCTCGGTGATCTCCGCCATCGCCAAATACCACTGCACCGAGCGCGGGCGTCAGGTGATCAACGACGCGATGGATGTGCACGGCGGCAAGGGCATCTGCATGGGGCCGGACAATTATCTGGCGCGCATGTACGAGCAAACCCCGATCGGCATCACCGTGGAAGGCGCGAACATTCTTACCCGCTGCCTGATCATCTTCGGCCAGGGCGCGGTGCGCGCGCATCCTTACGTGCTGAAAGAGATGCAGGCCGCACACGACCAGAATTCGGCGCGCGCCTCGGTCAATTTCGACGCGGCGTTCTTCGGCCACCTCAGCTTTAGTTTGAGCAACGCGGTGCGCTCCCTGTTGTACGCGCTGTCGGGCGGGCGCCTGATCGCGGTGCCGACCGGCGCGCCGACACACCGCTATTACCAGTTGCTCACGCGCTACGCGGCCTCGTTCGCTTTTGCCGCCGATATCGCCATGCTGTCGCTCGGCGGCTCGCTGAAGCGGCGCGAGAAACTTTCGGCGCGGCTGGGCGATGTGTTGAGCCAGCTTTATCTGTGCTCTGCCGTATTGAAAATATTCGAGGATGACGGCCGCCCGCGCGAGGATGAGCCGTTGCTGCACTGGGCTATGCAGGACAATCTGTTCCGTTTGCAGACCGCCTTCGACGGCGTGATGCAGAATTTCCCCAACCGTTTCTTTGCGCTGCTGCTGCGCGTGCTGATTTTCCCGCTGGGCCAATGCCGTCGCCCCCCGGCGGATGAATTGGGACATCGCGTGGCCAAACTGATGCTGGAACCGGGCCCGGCGCGCAACCGGCTGACCGCCGGCATCTTCATCAAGCAGGATGAGGAGGATGCGGTCGGCGCGCTGGAAGCCGCGCTGGCGAGCACCCTGCTCACCGAGCCGCTGCAAGCCAAGCTGGCGCAGGACGCCAAAGACGGCAAGCTGACGGCGATGGACGAGTTGTCGCGCATCGCCGAGGCGCGCGACAACAATCTCATCACCGCCGAACAGGCGCTGCAACTGCAGCGCGACTACGCGTTGCGGCGCAAGGTCATTATGGTGGACGACTTCGCGCCGGAGACATTGCGCGCGGGTTTGTAGGTCGGACTCCAGCCTGACAATGAAGAGGCTTGTCGGGTCAAAACCCGACCCATGGGGAGCGTGAAAAATGTCTGATCTGAACGGCAAGACTATCTTCATCACCGGCGCCACGCGCGGCATCGGGCGCGAGATCGCCTTGCGCTGCGCGCGCGACGGGGCCAAGGTGGTGATCACCGGCAAGACCGATCAGCCGCATCCAAAACTGCCGGGCACCATCCATAGCGTGGCGAAAGAAGTGATTGCGGCGGGCGGGCAGGCGCTGGCCTTGCAGCTCGACGTGCGCGACGCACAGGCGATTCAGGACGCGATGGCGCAAGCCTCCGCGCATTTTGGCGGCATCGATGTGCTGGTCAACAACGCCAGCGCGATTAGTCTTACGCCGACGCTGGACACCCCGGTGCGCCGTCTCGACCTGATGTGGGAGGTCAACATGCGCGCCACTTTTCTCGCCGCGCAAGCCTGTATTCCGTATCTGAAAAACGCGGTGAACCCGCATGTGCTGACCTTGTCGCCGCCGCCGAATCTCGATCCAAGATGGTTCTCGCCGCACGTCGCCTACACGATGTCGAAGTACGGCATGACGCTGTGCACGCTGGGGATGGCGCACGAATTCGCCGTCGATGGTATCGCCTTCAATTGTCTGTGGCCGCGCACCACCATCGCCACCGCCGCCATCGAATTCAATTTCCCGCCCGAGATACTGCGCGCCTCGCGCAAGCCCGCCATCGTCGCCGACGCCGCGCACGCCATACTGTTGCGCGACAGCAACTCGTGCAGCGGGAATTTTTTCGTGGATGAATCGGTGTTGCGCGAAGCGGGGGTGACCGATTTCGCGCAATATGCCGTCGATCCCGGCGTGCCGCCGTTCAAGGATTTGTTTCTCGATTAACGGAGGGGATGAAAATGAGCGATCAAACCGATTATGTGATCACACCGCAACAGGCCGGCACCCTGCACGGCCTGTTCCTGGAGCGGGTCAAGCGCACGCCGGATGCAGAGGCCTACCGTTATTTCGACACCGCGCACAACGCCTGGGACTCATTCACCTGGCGCCAGATGGCGGCGGAAGTCGCGCGCTGGCAGGCTGCGCTGGCCGGAGAGAATTTGCAAAAGGGCGAACGGGTGGCGCTGATGCTGCGCAATTGTCCGCAATGGGTGATGTACGACCAGGCGGCGATGGCGCTGGGGCTGGTCACCGTGCCGCTGTACACCGTGGACCGCGCCGAAAACATCGCCTATATCGTCAACGATTCGGGGGCGAAGGTGGTGCTGTTCGAGACCGCCGAGCAATGGCGGGAATTGCGCGCGGTGCGCGCGCAGATGCCCAACGTGCAGCGCTTTGTGGCGCTGGATAAAATTAACGGGGCTGCCCGCTTCCCCCACCCCAACCCTCCCCCGGGGGGAGAGGGGACAAACGAGAAAGGCGATTCTCAATCAGGTGGTGACGACCCGCGCCTGGTTGCCGCCGCCGATTACCTGCCCGCGAGCGCGGCTTCGCAGGCGCCCGTTCCGACCCGAACCGATGAGTTGGCGAGCATCATCTACACCTCCGGCACCACCGGCAAACCGAAGGGGGTGATGCTGAGCCACGGCAATATGTTAAGCAATGCCTCGGATGCGCTGGGTACTTTCATTGTTTATCCGAACGACCTGCTGTTGTCGTTTTTGCCCTTGTCGCACACCTTCGAGCGCACCGTCGGCTATTACCTGTCGATGATGACCGGCGCCAGGGTTGCCTACGCGCGCTCGATTCCGCTGTTGTCGGAAGATTTGCAAACCATCCAGCCGACCATTCTGGTTTCCGTGCCGCGCATCTACGAGCGCGTGTATGCCGCGATCAGCGCCAAACTGGACGAGGGGTCGCCGCTGAAGAAAAAACTGTTCGGGTTGGCGGTCAATGTGGGCTGGGATCGTTTTCTGCATGAGCAGGGACGCGGCGGCTGGAAACTGTCTTTCCTGCTGTGGCCGCTGCTGAACAAGCTGGTGGCGCAAAAAATCCTCGACCGCCTCGGCGGGCGCATGCGTACCGCGGTCAGCGGCGGCGCCGCGCTGGCGCCGGAAATCTCGCGCGTGTTCGTGGGGCTGGGCTTGCAAGTGGTGCAGGGTTATGGTCTGACCGAGACCAGCCCCATCGTCACGGTCAATCCGATCGACCAGAATTTCCCCGACAGCGTGGGCGAACCGATCCGCAACGTGCAGGTGAAACTGGGCGCGCAGAACGCGCTGCTGGTGAAAGGCCCGAACGTGATGATGGGCTACTGGAACAATCCCGAAGCGACACGCGCCATGATCGACGCCGACGGCTGGCTTAACACCGGCGACATCGCGCGCATCTCCGACACCGGCCACGTCTATATCACCGGGCGGCTGAAGGAGATCATCGTGCTGGCCAACGGCGAAAAGATTCCGCCCGCCGATATGGAAGCCGCCATCCTGCACGACCCGCTGATCGACCAATGCATGATCTACGGCGAGGGCAAACCCTATTTGGTGGCGCTGGCGGTGCTTAATCCCGAAGTGTGGGCAGCGGTTGCTACCAAGGTCGGTGTGCTGCCGGACATGCCGGAGTCGCTGACCGACAGCAATGTCGAGGCCAAGGTGTTGCGGCGCATCGCGCGCAACATCAGCAGTTTCCCCGGTTATGCCAAAGTGAACCGGGTGCGCTTGCTGACCGAGCCGTGGACCATCGACAACGGGATGCTCACGCCGAAATTGAGTTTGCGGCGCAACAAGGTGGTGGAGAAATTCTCCGCCGAGATCGACAGCCTGTATGCAGGACATTAAGCCATGAACGCGCCCGAAACCACGTTGCCGGAACGCGAGCCGACCCTGCGCGTGGCGGCGATGCCGTCCGACGCCAATTACACCGGCGACATCTTCGGCGGCTGGCTGATGGGGCAGGTGGATATCGCCGGCAGCATCCCGGCGGTGCACCGCGCCAAGGGACGGGTTGCCACCATCGCGGTCAATTCCTTTGTGTTCAAACAGCCGCTGTTTGTCGGTGACATCGTCAGTTTCTACACGCAGATTGTGAAGACCGGCACCACCTCGGTCACCGTGGATGTGGAGGTGTTCGTACAGCGCGATCCGGCCAATCCGACCTGCCATAAAGTGACCGAAGCACAGTTGACTTACGTTGCAGTGGGAGAAGATAGACGGCCGCGCAAGCTGCCGGATTAGGGAAGGCGGCAAGTTTGCCGGTGGTTTTTGCGGTGTTTTTTTCAACGACGAGGGAGAAGCGAACATGAGAAACAATAAATCGGTAATCGGCATGGCGGTGGCAAGCGCCTTATTGGCAATGAGCGGCGGGGTTCAGGCCTCCGGCTTTGCCCTGATCGAGCAAAGCGCCAGCGGCATGGGCAATGCCTTCGCCGGCGGCGCGGCGGGCGCGGAAGACGCCAGCACCGTGTTTTTCAATCCCGCCGGCATGTCGCGCATCGACGGCAATCAGGTGGCGGTGGCGGCGCACGCGATCAAACCTTCGTCCAAACTCAAGGATGGCGGCTCGACCGGTGCGGCCTTGCAAACCGCGGGTGGCAACGGCGGCGATGCCGGCGATTGGGCGGTCGTGCCGAATGCCTATGCCACCACCCGGATCAATGAGGTGCTGCATTTCGGCATCGGCGTGAACGCCCCGTTCGGCCTGCAAACCAAGTACAACAGCGACTGGATCGGACGCTTCCAGGCGGTGAAATCCAAGATCGAAACCATCAACGTCAACCCCTCGCTGGCGTACCAGGTCAACGACCAGTTGACCCTCGGTCTCGGCCTCGATTACCAGCACATCAAAGGCAAGCTGACCGGCATGGTGAATTACAGTGCGGCGGCTTTTAATGCGGGCGGATTACCCTTGCTTGGTGCAATTGGAGGTGCTGGTGTTGAAGGCCTGAGTACCGTCACCGGCAACGATTCCGCCTGGGGCTACAACGTCGGCGCGCTGTTCGAATTCACGCCGCAAACCCGCGCCGGGCTGCATTACCGTTCGCAGATCGATTACACCCTGAAGGGCAATGTCGCATTCGACAATGTGCCCGCGCAGCTGGCGGGCGCGTTGCCGAACGGCGCGGTTACCCTCAACATCACCATGCCGGAATCCTTCTCGATCAGCGGTTTTCACCAGTTGAACGAGCAATGGGACGTGATGGCGGATGCCACGCGCACCAACTGGAGCGTGTTCAAGGACCTCAAGATCGATCGCACTTCCGGCACCAATCTGACCACGGTGAACGAGAACTGGAAAGATACCTGGCGCTTTGCGCTGGGGGCAAACCACCACTACAACTCGCAATGGACCGCGCGTGCCGGGGTGGCTTACGACCAGACGCCAATCCGCGACGCTTTCCGCACCGCGCGCATTCCGGGCAATGATCGCACCTGGGTGACCCTGGGCGGACAGTACAAACCGGCGTCCGCCACGGCCATCGACTTTGCCTACGCCCATATTTTTCTGAGTGACCCGAGCATCGCGCAGGATGCGAGCGCAACGGGGGGTGGTAATCTGGTCGGCAGCTACAAGGAAAGTGTCGATATCATCAGTGTGCAGTTGACGCAAAACTTTTAACCGGATGAAGCGGGCGGCGTTGGCTGCCCGCTTTCGTGCCGTGGAGGCCGCATAATGGATCAGCCAATCAGAATCAAGAAAGTGGCCGTGCTCGGCGCCGGTGTGATGGGCGCGCAAATTGCCGCGCATCTGGTCAATGCCAATGTCGAGACGCTGTTGTTCGAGCTGCCCGCGAAAGAGGGCGACCCCAACGGCAATGTGAGCAAGGCGCTGGCCGGGCTGAAGAAGCTCGACCCGGCACCGCTCGCCAGCCCCGCCAAAGCGGATTACATCCAGCCCGCCAATTACGCGCAGGATCTGGAAAAGTTGCGCGAATGCGATCTCATCATTGAGGCTATCGCCGAGCGCATCGACTGGAAATCAGACCTGTATCGCAAGGTCGCGCCGTTTGTGCATGAGCGCGCCATCTTTGCCAGTAACACCTCCGGCCTTTCCATCAACACCCTGGCCGAAGCATTTCCCGAAAATCTGCGCCATCGCTTCTGCGGCATCCATTTCTTCAACCCGCCGCGCTATATGCATCTGGTCGAGTTGATTCCCTGCGCGGCAACCGAAGCCGGTTTGCTCGATCCGCTGGAGACTTTTCTGGTCTCTACCCTGGGTAAGGGCGTGGTGCGCGCCAAGGACACGCCCAATTTCATCGCCAACCGTATCGGGGTGTTTTCCATGCTCGCCACCAAACACCACGCGGCCGCATTCAACCTCGGCTTCGACATGGTGGATGCGCTGACCGGGCGCTATCTCGGCCGTCCCAAGAGCGCCACCTTCCGCACTCTGGATGTGGTCGGACTCGACGTGTTCGCGCACGTGGTCAACACCATGCGCGAGAATCTCACCGACGACCCGTGGCACAAACACTTTGAACTGCCGGGCTGGTTCCAGTATCTGGTGGAACAGGGTGCGCTCGGGCAAAAGACCAAGCGCGGTATCTACCAGAAAATCGGCAAGGAGATCCACGTCCTCGATCTGCACACGCGCGAATACAAATTGTCCGACGCCAAGGTGGACGATGGTGTCAAAGACATCCTGCGCGAACGCGACTGGGCGAAAAAACTCGCCGGGCTGCGCAGCAACCCGCATCCGCAGGCGCAATTCCTGTGGGCAGTGTTCCGCGACGTGTTTCATTATTGTGCGCTGCATCTGGAGTCCATCGCCGACAATGCGCGCGACGTCGATCTCGCCGTGCGCTGGGGTTTCGGCTGGGACAGCGGCCCATTCGAGATTTGGCAAGCCGCAGACTGGCAACAGGTGGCGGGCTGGATCGCCGCCGACATCGCTGCCGGCAAAGCGATGGCGGATACACCGCTTCCGCTATGGGCTGCGGATCCTGTTCGTACCGGTGTGCACACCGCGCAGGGTTCGTTCGCCCCTGTAGGTCGGGATTCATCCCGACAAGAAGCTGTCGGGTTAAAACCCGACCTACACCCCCGCTCCACGCTCCCCGTCTATCGCCGCCAACTCTTCCCCGATGCATTGCTTGGCGAGGAGCGCCACTACGGCGAAACCGTATTCGAAACCGACGAAGTACGGATGTGGCACACCGGCGACGACATCGCCATCCTCGGTTTCAAGACCAAGATGCACACCGTCAGCAACGAGGTGCTGGATGGCATCCTGCGCGCGGTGGATGAAGCCGAAGCACATTTCAGTGCGCTCATTCTGTGGCAGACCGAGCCGCCTTTTTCCGCCGGCGCCAACCTGTTGCAAGTCATGCAGGGCTTGCAGGAAACCCCGGATGCAGGCCTGTTCGGCAAGCTCAAGGGCGCGGCGAACCGGGTCAAATACACGGTCGCGGGTGGCGGCGGATTGGGCGATGTACTCAATGCGGCCACCGGCAACGTGCCCAAAGTGGAAGCCGTGGTCGCCAAGTTCCAGCAGACTTCCATGCGCCTTAAGTATGCGCAAGTGCCGACCATTGCGGCAGTCGATGGCCTCGCCCTCGGCGGCGGTTGCGAGTTCTCCCTCCACAGCACGCGCATCGTCGCCACGCTGGAAAGTTACATCGGCCTGGTCGAAGTCGGTGTCGGCCTGTTGCCGGCCGGCGGCGGCTGCAAGGAAATGGCGCAACGCGCGGCCGCAGAAGCCCGTGGCGGCGACATCTTCCCCTTCCTTAAACGCTACTTCCAGCAGATCGCCATGGGCGAGGTCGCCAAGAGCGCCGAGATGGCGCGCGAGATGGGCTATTTGCGGCAATCCGACCGCATCGTGATGAACAAATTCGAACTGCTACACATCGCCAAGGAAGAGGCCAGAGCCCTCAACGCCACCGCCTATCGCCCGCCGCTGCATCCGCGTCAAATTCCGGTCGCCGGCCGTACCGGCATCGCCACCTTCAAGGCGTCGATGGTCAACATGCTGCAAGGCGGCTTCATCTCCGAATACGACTACAACATCGGCTGCCGCGTTGCCGAAACGATGTGCGGTGGCGATGTGGAAACCGGCAGTCTGGTGGATGAGACCTGGCTGCTCGATCTGGAGCGGCGCAACTTCATGGAACTGTTGGCGACCGACAAGACTCAGGCGCGGATCGAGTACATGCTGAAGAACGGGAAGCCGTTGCGGAATTGATATTCCGGGATTTTGATAGAGAGGGGAGACTGCCGGGAATCTTATCGCGGACTTGATCGAGTAACTTGGGCAGGTTTGATCGGGATGCTTTTGTCGGATAGATTAAGGGGGGGCACAATTCCACCTCAAATTGAAATAATGCATTTTGGAGATGACACAAGCGGAAATTAAAAAGGCACGCTGAACGCGTGCCTTTTTAATTTGGTGAGGAGGAATTAACCCTTGTTGCCGTTGTTGTGGCCACGACCCAGCGAGAAGCTGCTGCCTTGTGGGCGGCGGTTGGCGTTGAACGGGGCCGGTGCGCGGTTGCCGTTCACTTCGCCGGTACTGCGGGGGCGCGCGTCGTTGCCGAAGCGGTTGTGCGACTGGCCTTCGCGGCGCTGGCCACCGCGTTCATCACGCGCAAAACCGTGGCGGCTTTCCGGGGCGTGATGGCGCGGGCCATTGCTTGCGCCACGAGGTGCACCGTTGCCACGGGGAGCGCCATTGCCGCGCGGAGCACCTGCGCCACGCCCGTTGGAGGCGGGACGCGGCTTGAACTTCGGCTCCATACCCTCGATGGTGTGGGTCTGGATGGTCTGGCCGGTGTAGCGCTCGATATTGCGCACCGTGCCCGCGTCGCGGTTGGACGCGAACGACACGGCGATGCCGGAGGCTCCCGCGCGTCCGGTGCGGCCGATGCGGTGCACGTAGTCTTCCGCGAACTTGGGCAGGTCGAAGTTGATGACGTGGCTGATGCCGGGTACGTCGATGCCGCGCGCGGCGACATCGGTGGCGACCAGCACGCGCACGTTGCCGCGGCGCAGATTGACCAGGGTGCGGTTGCGTTCGCGCTGGTTCATGTCGCCGTGCAGGGCGGCGGCGGCATGGCCTTGTGCGGACAGGCTATCGGCCAGCATGTCGGCATCGCGCTTGGTGGCGGTGAACACCACGGCCTGGTTCAGATCGACATCGCGCAGGATGTGGTCGAGCAGGCGGTTTTTGTGCGCCATGTCGTCCGTGTACATCAGCTTCTGTTCGATGTTTTCGTGGCGCGCCTTGGTGGCGGCGACGCTGATGCGTTGCGGCGATTTCAGCAGGCGTTGCCCCAGGTTGCCGATCGCGCCGTCCAGCGTGGCGGAGAACAGCAGGGTCTGGCGGGTCTTGGGGGTGGCGGCGGCGATGCGTTCCACATCGTCGATGAAGCCCATGTCCAGCATGCGGTCGGCTTCGTCCAGCACCAGCATTTCCAGACGCGAGAAGTCGATGCGGCCGCGCTCGATATGGTCGATCAGACGGCCCGGCGTGGCGACCAGAATGTCGACGAAGCCGGACAGCAATTTGTTCTGTAGCGGGTAGGGCATGCCGCCGAGGATGCTCACGACCTTGATGCGCATGTTCTTGCCGTATTTGCTGGCGGCATCGGATACCTGTTGTGCCAGTTCGCGCGTCGGGGTCAGCACCAGAATGCGCGGGCCTTTGCTGCGCACGGCAGATTCGACAGACAGTTTTTGCAAGGCGGGGAGGATGAAGGCGGCGGTCTTGCCGGTGCCGGTCTGGGCGGAGGCCATCAGGTCCTGTCCGGCCAGCGCGGCGGGGATGGCTTGCGCCTGGATCGGGGTCGGCACGGTATAGCCGGATTCTTCGACCGCTTTCAGGATCGCCGGCGCCAGGTTCAGGGAGGCAAAAGTGGCCACGGTTTCAGTGACCGCGGGAGCCGTCGTTGCAATAATATTTTCAGACAAAATAATTCCTCTATTTTTAAAAACAAAGCGCATGCGCGGCGCAAGGCCACACAATGAAATTCAGTAGGGGGGTAATGCAAAAACCTCTACCGGCGCAAACAAACATCGTCGCTAACCGGTGAAGCTTGGCGCATCCATTTAAAAGCAGATGCAGAGGGTCAGGAAACGATGAACTCAATGCCGCCCTGTGAGCGGCAAGCCGTGCATTATACGGACGGAAGGCGAAATAGCCAGCGATATTTTGGTGCCGGTTCAATAGACTTGAAATTCATGCCGCCATCCCCATCTCTGGCGCGGCCTGTTTTATTTACGCACAAGGAGAATTCAACAATGACTGCCAGCACCACCGCCAACCGCGAAACCATGGGTTTCCAGACCGAAGTACAACAGCTGCTACAGCTGATGATCCATTCACTCTATTCCAACCGCGAGATTTTTCTGCGCGAACTGGTTTCCAACGCGTCCGATGCCTGCGACAAATTGCGCTTCGAGGGGCTGCACAACCCGGCCCTGTTCGAGGAAGATTCCGAACTTGCGATCCGCATCTTCTTTGACAAGGACGCGCGCACGCTGACCATCAGCGATAACGGCATTGGCATGAACCGCGACGAGGTGATTGCCAATCTGGGCACCATCGCCAAGTCCGGCACGCGCGAGTTCTTCAGCAGTCTCTCCGGCGACCAGCAGAAAGATGCGAATCTGATCGGGCAATTTGGCGTCGGTTTCTATTCCGCTTTCATCGTGGCGGACAAAGTGGTGGTGCTGACCCGCCGCGCCGGTGAACAACCCGACCAGGGTGTGCGCTGGGAATCGGACGGCGGTGGCGAGTTCGATATCGAGATGGTGAACAAACCGGCGCGCGGCACCGAAATCACCCTGCATTTGCGCGAGGGGCAGGACGATTTGCTGGCCGGTTACAGGCTGCGCGAGATCATTCGCAAATATTCCAACCACATCGTGCAGCCCATCCTGATGAAGAAGGAAGAATGGAAAGACGGCGCGCAGCAAATCAGCGACGAAGATGAAACGGTAAATCAGGCCTCGGCGCTGTGGGCGCGCGGCAAGAACGACATCAGCGAAGAAGAATACAAGGAGTTCTACAAGCACGTCGGCCACGACTACGACGAGCCGCTGGCCTGGAGCCACGCGCGCGTCGAGGGGCGGCAGGAATACACCCAGCTGCTGTACATCCCCAAACACGCGCCGTTCGATCTGTGGGACCGCAACGCGCGCCACGGCATCAAGCTGTACGTGCGGCGCGTGTTCATTATGGACGATGCCGAACAACTGATGCCGCTGTACCTGCGCTTCGTGCGCGGGGTGGTGGATTCCGCCGACCTGCCGCTTAACGTGTCGCGCGAAATATTGCAGGAATCGAAGGACATCGAGGCGATCCGCAAAGGTTGCAGTGGCAAAGTGCTGGGACTGCTGGCCGACATGGCAGAAAAAGAGCCGGAGAAATATGCCGTTTTCTGGAAGGAGTTCGGCAAGGTGCTGAAAGAGGGCGTGGGCGAGGATTTCGCCAACAAGGACAAGATCGCCGCGCTGCTGCGTTTTGCCTCTACCCATGCCGATACGCCGGATGAAACGGTGTCGTTCAAGGATTACATCGCGCGCATGAAGGACGGCCAGGACAAAATTTATTACGTCACCGCCGAGACCTTCAACGCCGCGAAGAATAGCCCGCATCTGGAAGTGTTCCGCAAGAAGGGCATCGAAGTGTTGCTGTTGTCCGACCGCGTGGACGAGTGGGCATTGAGCTATCTGACCGAATTCGACGGCAAGCAACTGGCTTCCGTCGCCAAAGGCGGCCTCGATCTGGGTAAGCTTGAAGACGAAGAAGAAAAAAAGGCACAGGAAAAGCAGGCGGGCGAGATGAAGCCTTTGCTCGAAAAGATCAAAGCCAGCCTCGGTGACAAGGTTAAGGAAGTGCGCGTTACCCACCGCCTGACCGATTCGCCCGCCTGTCTGGTCGCCGACGAACACGACATGAGCACCAACCTCGCGCGCATGCTCAAGGCCGCCGGCCAGAATGCGCCTGCAACCCAGCCCATTCTGGAAATCAACCCGCAACACCCGGTAGTCGCCCGTCTGCAGACAGAAGAACAACACTTCGACGACTGGGCCGCTGTGCTGTTCGACCAAGCCCTGCTGGCCGAAGGCGGCCAGCTTGACGATCCGGCGACTTTCGTCAAGCGTATCAACCAGTTGATGCTGGAGATGGGGAAGTAAGCGACAGGTCTCTGTTTATCCAACAAAACGGGCATTCACGAATGCCCGTTTTTGTTTTGAACGGGTCGGCGGCTGCGCCTGGGGCACCTGTGTGCCGGGTTGAGGCGCAGAGTAAGCATCGTATTTCGGCGGCGCTTCGGATAGAATGCCGCCCACTTTAAAAACGACGCAGGCATTCATTGTGGCATTGATCGTACAGAAATATGGCGGCACTTCGGTGGGCAGCCCGGAGCGCATCAAAAACGTCGCGCAGCGTATCGCAAAATACCAGGTACAGGGACATCAGGTCGTGGTGGTGGTCTCCGCCATGAGCGGCGAAACCAACCGCCTGATCGCGCTGGCTAAAGAGATCCAGAGCGACCCCGATCCGCGCGAGCTGGATGTCGTCATCTCCACCGGCGAACAGGTCACCATCGGTTTACTTGCTATGGCGCTTAAAGATCTGGGGCTAAAAGCAAAAAGCTACACCGGCGCGCAAGTCAAGATCTTGACCGACAGCGCCCACACCAAGGCGCGCATCGTCAGTATCGACGAGGAGAACATGCGCAATGATCTGGATGCCGGCAATATCCTGATCGTCGCCGGATTCCAGGGGATGGACGAGGAAGGCAACATCACCACGCTGGGGCGCGGCGGTTCGGACACCACCGGCGTTGCCATCGCGGCGGCGCTGAATGCCGACGAATGCCAAATTTACACCGATGTGGACGGCGTCTATACCACCGACCCGCGCGTGGTGCCCGAGGCGCGCCGCCTGAAGCGCATCACCTTCGAGGAGATGCTGGAAATGGCCAGCCTCGGCTCCAAGGTTTTGCAGATACGCTCGGTCGAGTTCGCCGGCAAATATAAAGTCCAACTGCGCGTGCTTTCCAGCTTCGAGGAAGAAGGCGAAGGCACACTGATCACTTTCGAGGAAAACGACAAAATGGAACAGGCCATCATTTCGGGGATCGCGTTCAATCGCGACGAAGCCAAGATAACCGTACTCGGCGTGCCGGATAAACCGGGTATCGCCTACCAGGTGCTGGGGGCGGTGGCGGATGCCAACATCGACGTGGATATGATCATCCAGAACGTCGGCGTTGATGGCTCGACCGACTTTTCGTTCACGGTGCATCGCAATGAATTTGCCAAGGCGATGGACATCCTGAAAAACAAAGTGCAACCGCACATCGGCGCGCGCGATGTGGTGGGCGACGACAAGACTGCGAAAGTCTCCGTGGTCGGCGTCGGCATGCGTTCCCACGTCGGCATCGCCAGCAAAATGTTCCGCATCCTGGCGGAAGAGGGCATCAATATCCAGATGATCTCCACCTCCGAAATCAAGATATCCGTGGTCATCGACGAGAAATATCTGGAGCTGGCTGTGCGAGTTCTGCACAAAGCCTTCGATCTGGAGCAGGAAGAAGCATAAAACGTTTGACCGGGGCAGGTCGAATCAGTATCATGCGCGCCTCTTCGGAGAGGTGGCCGAGAGGTCGAAGGCACGCCCCTGCTAAGGGCGCATACGAGCTTAAACTTGTATCGAGGGTTCGAATCCCTCCCTCTCCGCCACAGAGTAAAAAGCAGCACAATGCGCCGGTAGCTCAGCTGGATAGAGTACTTGGCTACGAACCAAGGGGTCAGGAGTTCGAATCTCTTCCGGCGCACCAACAAAACAAGGAGTTAGGTTAATAGCCTGACTCCTTTTTCTTTTCAGTGTGCCGCAAACGTGCCATCCAATGGCACATCTACACTCCTTAGTGCGCAGAGGCGATCCGCATACGGGGCCAGATGGTCAGCCGAAAGATGCGCATAACGTCGCACCATCTCCGGACTTTCCCAACCGCCCAACTCTTGCAGGGCAAATAGCGGTGTGCCGTTTTGCACATGCCAACTTGCCCAAGTGTGTCGCAGGTCGTGCCAGCGGAAATCTTCGATCCCTGCCGCCTCCAACCCTTTGTACCAAGCCTTGGTGCTGACCTGGATGATCGGCCTGCCGTTAAAACTGAAAACATGCGTGGGATGCTTTCCAATCCATTTGCGGATCAGCAATACAGCTTCCGCATTGAGCGGTACTGCAATCGCCTTTCTCGCTTTGGCCTGATCGGGATGAATCCACGCCAGCCTTCGTGTCAGATCAATCTGCGACCACTGCATTTCGGTGACATTCGCCCGCCGTAATCCTGTGGCAAGTGAAAATGCCGCCATGTCTGCCAAGTGCTCCGGCAAATGCGCCAGCAACCTTTGCGCTTCGTTGTGCGTCAGGTAACGGATGCGGCGGGTCGGCTCCTTCAACATCTTCACGTAAGGGGCGCGATCCAGCCATTCCCATTCATTGACGCACCGCCGAAGAATCGCGCGCAGGACTTCCAGCAAACGATTCACCGTTGCATGCGTTACACCCTCGGCAAGTTTCGCGTCCCTGATCTTATCGACCAGATCACGATTGATGGCGTCCACATATTTGCCGCCAAGGTAACGATCCATCCAGCGCAAATGAATCTTGTCTGTGTTGATCGTCGCCTTGTGGCTTTGCTCTTTCAGCCATCTCACGGCTGCTTCGTCCCACTTGTGCCGAGGTTTCACGCCCAGACGGGCGATTTGCCACAGCTCTACCTTGAAGCGGTCGTGATACTCCTGCGCGAGGATTTCCTCTTTAGTCCCAGTAGATCGGCGTATTCGCTCTCCGTTGGGAGAGAGGACATCGAACCACCAGACTTCGCCGCGTTTGAAAAGTGACATGGGCTTAACTCCTTTCCCAGCCTCACTTCCAACGCCTGCCGAGGCACAGCATAGAGCGAGCGCAGATAATCGGCAAGGTCGGGTTCGAGGAACACCCAGCACTTGCCCACCTTGGCGCCAGGTACACGGCCCGCCCTGGCACGGCGGCGCAGCTCTTCGGGGTGCAGCTTGAGGAATTTGGCAGCCTGTTCAAGATCAAGCGTCTCCATTTTCGTCACCTTGGGGCTGCACGTTGTTTACCGTGTTGTAGCGGCGATTCTTTGCCTTCACCTTGCGCCCGACGTAGCGTTCCATCCCGTCATGCTTAAAGCCGGAGCGCCGGACGTGGTATTGCTTGGCCTGATGCAGATACTCGCCGACTCCTTCGCCTAAATCCTCGATGCCACGGCTGGCCATAAATGAGGTGATGCCGCCCAGCCCATGCACGAACAGCCGCTCATCTTCCGGCAGGCGGGCGGGGTTGAAGCGTTGCAGCTTGGCTTGTTCGATTTCGGTGTCGAATACCGCCGCAACAAAATCCCACAGCGGATGATTGCGCCAGCGTGCCCGGTTGCTGTCGGTATCGGCAGGGTCAATCAGGCGCAGCCAGTTCTCGGTAAGGTATCGCCACAGCGCAGCCTGATTCGGCAGCAGGTGCGCGAGCTTGGGCAGTTGCAGCGTCACCAAGGCATTGCGCTTGGCCTCGAATTCCATGCGCCATATCTGGCTCTCGCCATCCCATCCCGCAGCCTTCCATAGCTCATGCAAATAAAACTTGTGCGATTTCTTTTCGACTTCGAGGGTTTTGTCGTAAAGGCGGGCAACGATATCGCCGCCCGAGCCGAAGCTCCAGCCGGAGAAATGCCCGTGGCTGTAATGCAACGACATTGTTTCCACGCGCGTGATCCAATCGCGCAGCGGTTCAAACGCATCCATCTGATACTCGGCGGAGAAATCGGCGAACAAGTCCACGCGGCTGACATTGGCGGGTTCGTTCACCATGCCCATCGTGGCGACGATGTTGCGCAATCCATCCTCGGCCTTTTCGATTCCGGCATGGGTCAAGTATTCGCTGGAAATCTGCACATAGGCGAGAGGCAAGGATTTTGAGCGGGCATTGCTGGCCTGAATGCGGTAGGCGTTATCCACCAGCACATATGAAAAACGCCCCGCGCCCTTGTCGCGCACCTCGAACAGATGGCCGCAGATCGTCACCTGGGCAATGGACTGACTGAGTTCATCTTCGAGCTGGGCAAGTTCCTTGAGATGAGCGAGCTTCTGATCCCATTCCTTGGACAGCACGCCGGGATAGGAGAGATAAAGGCTATCCACTCCAAAGCGCAAAAGCCTGGTTTTTCCTGGATTGTATTTTAAGGGTGCTCTGTTAGTGGGCGGCGCACCCTCGATATCGCCACGCCTGCCGCCGTCCGTCCGTTGCGCGCTTGCGCGCGCATCCGGGCGGTCGTCGCCAAGCGTGGCTCTTTCGTGGTGTTCGTGGGCTTCAGGGTGATTGGTCACGTCATCGGACAAGTCCGAAGGCTTTGGGGTTTGGGTTAGCATAAATCCTCCATCGTGTTGAGCGGTTGCACCATGCAATCGCGAGGATGGAGAATTTATGCATCGGGTCATCTGCTGGCGACGACACGAAATTTAAATTTCATGTCGCCGGTCGTTCAGCCTCCCAGCGCTGGATAAAGCGCATCAGACTGCGGGCAGGATCTGCCCCCTTGTCGGAATAGAGCTTGAGTTCTTGGATAAATAGCACATCCCGCTCGGACAAAGTGAGATCGGGCAAGACTTTGGCCTCATGGAACAACTGGAGCATGAAGCGCAAATCCTGATGCATGAGCAATGCCTCGTGTGGTTTGCTTTTGGTGGCGCGGTGCAAGCGCAGCATGAAATTTTTCTCGCCAAAAATGCGGGCGCGGGCAAGGCGGGCAGAAAATGACGGGCAGGAAAGAATGGTTGGATCGACCCGAATCGCCTTGAAAAATGCGTCATCATTACCCTGCTTGGCCATTACCACCAGATCATTGGTGTATTGCCCGTAATAGAACAAGCCGAACATCATGCCCATGTTGGCGTAATGAACCGCAAAAACGTCGGTCATCGAGAATAATCCCTTATGCCCGCCGTCGTAGTCTTCGTCTGCCATATCTGATGCTGCCTCGCGTAGCGTTTCTTCAAGCAAGAACTGATTCAGGTTCAGCCCTTCGCGGGCGGCTTGTGCGAGTGGGTCAAGCAGCCCCATGACCGCCGCGCTGACGATGTTCAGTTCTTTCACGTTCAGCTCGTAAAGTGCAGCCCAGGTGAAATCCGGCGGGAGCGTTTTTTCCAGCTTCTCGCGCTTGGATTGTGCGAGCCTGCGGGTTTCTTCCGGCAGCTTGCGGAACTTGGGCAACAGGGTGCGCAGCTTCTTGAGCGTGGAGAGGCTGAAGTCGCCGTAGGTTTTTTGTTGATCTGTCATGGTGGTGAGGGTGGATGAGTTTTACGGGGTAGCTGTCGTAATATACACTCGCGCAGTTTCTTCAAGAATGACAGACACATGCCCACCCTGGACTGGCTCAACCGCGCCGAAGCACTCACCTCATCCGACAAAGTACCTTACCGCGTGCTGGAACCCGTATCCGTGCATGGCGACGGGAATGCGGACAATCTGCTGATTCAGGGCGACAACCTCGATGCGCTCAAGGCGCTGCTGCCGTTCTATCGTGGTCGCGTGAAGTGCATCTTCATCGACCCGCCGTACAACACCAAGAGCGCGTTCGAGCACTACGACGACAATCTGGAGCACAGCCAGTGGCTGTCGATGATGTATCCGCGCTTGGTGCTGTTGCGCGAACTGCTGGCCGAGGACGGCAGCATCTGGGTGACGATTGATGACAACGAAGGGCACTATTTGAAGGTGTTGATGGATGAGGTGTTTGGGCGCGGAAATTTTGTAGTAAATGCTTTGTGGCAAAAGCGAACATCACCAGATGCAAGATTGCCACTTGGCGATGCGCACGATCACTTGTTGGTGTATGCGAAACAACGCAATTTATTGCAGATTGGCAAATTACCTCAAAGCGCAAAGCAACTAAAAAACTTCAAAAACATAGACAATGATCCTCGTGGTGCTTGGGCTTCGTCAGATTATTCAGCTCAAGGTTTTCGGCCTAACCAAATGTATGAAATAGTGACTCCCAGTGGGCGAAAGGTTTCCCCTCCACCGGGTACGTGCTGGAAAAACGTTGAGTCAGTATTTTTGCAGCTTGTCGCTGATAATCGCATCTGGTTTGGTAAAGATGGCAATGGAGTACCCCGTCGAAAAACATTTCTATCCGAATCAGAGGGCGTTTCCGCTTGGTCGTGGTGGACAAATGAAGAGGTTGGGCACAACCAAGAAGCGAAAAAGGAAATCAATAATTTATTTGGCGCTGATGAGGCATTTACAACTCCAAAACCTGAAAGACTGTTACAGCGAATTTTTCAGTTAGCCACCAACCCCAACGACCTCGTGCTCGACAGCTTCCTCGGCAGCGGCACGACTGCTGCCGTCGCGCACAAGATGGGGCGGCGCTGGATCGGCATTGAGATGGGGGAGCATGCGCAGACGCATTGCATTCCGCGTCTGGAGAAAGTTGTCGCAGGTGAGCAGGGCGGCATTTCTGCGGCGGTGAATTGGCAGGGCGGCGGCGGGTTCCGCTTTCTGCGCTTGGGCGAGCCGATGTTCGAGGCGGACGGCAGTATTCATTCTTCGGTGCGCTTTGCCACGCTGGCGAGCTTTGTATGGATGCAGGAAACGGGACAGGCGGCGAGCGGGCCGTGGAACGTGCCGAAACTGGGCGAGCATGATGGCCGCGCGATCTATCTGCTGTTCAATGGGATCCTCGGCGACAAGCGCCCGCAATCGGGCAATGTGTTGACGCAGGAGGTGCTGGCCGCGATCAAGCAGATTTGTCCGTTCGATGGTGAAAAGATCATCTACGGTGAGGCGTGCCGCTTGGGTGAAAAGCGCCTTGCCGCCGAGGGTATCACTTTCAAACATATTCCCTATGACGTGAAGGCGCGATAACGATGGCTGATCTGAAATTAAAGCGTTACCAATCTGCCGCGTTGACGGCGCTTTCTGATTTTCTGCATTTAGCCTCGCAGGTGGGGGCGGCCAGTGCGTTTCAGCAGCAGGCAGGGCGGGCGTATCAGTCTGAAGTGTTCGGGGGAATTCCTTGCGTGTGCTTGCGTATTCCCACGGGGGGTGGCAAGACACTGATGGCTTCGCATGCCATTGTGGGTATGGCGCGGGAGTGGCAATCGTCCGATGCGCCGGTGGCGGTGTGGCTGGTGCCTTCCGATGCGATCCGTTCGCAGACGCTGAGTGCATTGCAGACGCCGGGGCATCCCTACCGCGTGGCGTTGGAGGAAGCCTACGGCCAGCGCGTGCAGGTGTGCGACCTCGACCGCGTAAGCACGTTGTCGCCGACCGATTGGGGGCGGCAGGCCATTGTGGTGGTGGCGACGATCCAGAGCTTCCGCGTGGAACAGACCGACACGCGCAATGTGTATGCGTTCTCGGAAGCGTTCGAGCGGCAC
>Ga0210024_1000357_pt1 | contig 40588 bp, 34 predicted proteins | sample CryGeymeta201525_FD_183988 | JGI IMG/M metagenome (GOLD analysis project Ga0210024, IMG submission 183988) | Groundwater microbial communities from Crystal Geyser aquifers in Utah, USA - Crystal Geyser metaG 2015-25 (SPAdes) (version 2) | ecosystem: Environmental > Aquatic > Deep subsurface >...
TTTCATCACACTTTGGCTGTTGCTGTCTGTGATATTGACCAAATAAACTCCGTTAGACAAGCTGCTGACATCCACCGCCTGCTTGGCTTGAACGGCTTTGGCAGGCATCACGATCCTTCCCATCAAATCGATGATGCTGACTTTTGGATTTTGAAAAGCCTGCGCTGAAAAAGTTAAATAAAAAGAATCTGAAACCGGGTTTGGATAGAGTTTTAGAGAAACATTGTCCAGCGTGTTTTCGTTGGTTGATAAGGTTGGCTCCAAAGCGCCTTTATATAGAATTTTGGTAATAGAACCCGGATTGGTAGCTGAGGTGTTGTCTGTGACTATGTAAAAAGACACGCCATTTGGAGACACAACCACTTGTCTAAAACGATCTCCCAAAGGTACTTGATACCAATTGACTAAGTTATTGGATCCTCCATCAATAGTCAATCCGTCTGAGGTGAGTTTACCTCGATAGATGATGTTAAATTTTAAAGCAGGTATAAGTACATTATCTCCCCATCCCAATATTTTTTTCTCTGTATTTTCATACAGGCCTAATCCGGCTGGCGCGATGGTTGGCCACGTGGCATTTCCTCCGGTAGGAATGGTGGCGCTACTTGTGAACATCGTGCTGATGGGTGGGACAAAATCGACGGGGACTGTTGGAAAAGACTGAAATTCTGTTTGTGTTGCTTGTGCCGTAGATAAAGTGCCTCCGCAAGTTGTTGTCAAAGAATTGTTGGTGTATTCATATCCCAAATTATCATAAAATCCGGCTATATTGGGCCAGCCGTAATCTTTGGCTGCTACCATTATGTTAAGTTCGTCATCCACCTTGTCACCATGCTCGGTTGAATAAATGATGCCTGCCGAAGAAATTTGAAGGCCTTGCATGTTTCTGTGTCCATAATTGAATACCCGGCTTTTGACACCTCCCAAAGTTGGGTTGTCACTTGGCACTGTCCCATCCAAATTCATACGCAACAATTTTCCGGGATAGTTGTTGAAATCATCTGGAAAAGTGGGTAATACGCGTGCCAAGATGGGTAAACAATTTCGCGCAAATTGGTTGTTTCCTTGGTCGCCGATGGTGTAATACAATTTCAGGTCGGAGCCGATGGCCAATTTACCCGAGTTATGGTCGTTGCTGGCGGGAAGACCCTCTAAAATAGCTCCGTTTGCATTTAAAGAAGTATCTTCGGTAAGCGTCCCCGTTGCATTGTTATAAAGCAACCGAACAATGCGTAAACGCCTGCCTGACTCTAAACCGTTGGTTGAATAGGTATATGACGCATACACAAAATTGTTAACAGTAGTAGCCGGATTGGCATACAAGTCCGGATGTGCTACGATACCCAAAACACCGTCTTGCCCTGCGTTGGTGAATACTTTAGTACCAAAATTAATCATTGTAGTCTTGTTAGCTCCTGTGGTGTCGATCCTCACAATTCTTTTGCCTCCGGTTATTCCGGAAACATCGTCTCTTCGCTCGGTAATCCAAAGCCTGTTGTCAGGCCCGTAAATCATTTCATAGGGTCTTTCAACAGTGTTGTTTCCTGTAATCTTCGTTACTACCCAGTTGGCAGCATTGGTTGTTTCCTGCCCAAAAGCAAAAACGCAACAGCATAAAAAAGTAATTGTCAGTAAGAATTGTTTCATAAAAAATAGTATTAAGTTAAAGTTAGTCTTTGATTATTTTTTTGGCAATCTGTTGGCTTTCAATTTCAATGTTAAAAATATAGACACCTCTGGTCAGGCTTACCGGCAGCGAGACCGTGCTTTGGTTTGTGTCCACGTCTGTCTGATAGACCAATTGGCCCAACATGTTGTAGCCTTTTACAGCACCTATCTGTTCGCCTTTCGGGTTGTTGATAATCAACTCATTGGTGCTGTTGGCAAACAAGATTCTTCCATCATCGAGCAGGGTGTTGTCGTCTGTGGAAAGGGTTTGGTTGGTGCCAAAAGTGATTTGATAGCGATCGGTAAAAACGCCCGTAGCCAAGTTTTCGGTGAAAGGTTCTTCTTTCAGGTTGTGATAGGTAAATGCCGCCCCGTTCCAAACCCGCAAATAAATGGGTTGGCTGTCAAGGATGTTTTCGGTGTTGGCAAGTTCTATCTTCACTTGTCCGGCATTGGTGATGACTGTTTCCATCGGGATAACTGTTTGCTCATCAAAGGGCGGAACAGCCTGAATAATATAATCCTTGTTGTTTATCTTCCAATACAAATCGTTGGGTGCTTTGTCTATCATCAAGGCATCGTAACCTCTGTCTTCTCCCGCTGTGGCTTTGTCTGTAAAAGCAACCAATACCTGCCTTCTGAATTTTTCCGGTGTGATAAAATTAATCCAAACTCTTCTTAAAGTATCTGTTACCGCTTGTTGGCCTGCTTTGCGAACCAATAGTCCGTCCAGATTTTCAACGGCTGTTTGGGTTGCCTGTGTTTGAGTAGTTTGTGCTGTGTCCAAGCCTAAAGCAGCTATTTCTCTCCCTTTGGGAGCTTCCGTGAAGACGGAATTCCCGGAGCCTTCCGTCGCAAACGTGCGCTGCGAGTTCTTGAAAACCACATTGCCACCATCGACATCTGCCGTGACAAAAAATCCTTGGCCGACAGGGATAAATTGTGTAGGCGTTTTACTACCGCCCGGGCTGAGCGGATTTGGTAAATCGGGATGTTGAAGCGCAATCACTCCACCGGCTTTGGTATAAACCGCATATCCGCCTTCGTATTCTTTTAGTAAGTGAGTCCCGCCACCAAAATGTTCCCAAAAATAGAGCGTACCATCGATGGAATTGTTGGCAGGCAAAGAAACACCTATGTTGTCATCTATAAACTTGTTGGCGTCCAACGCAGAGCCGTATGGATTGCCGACCAACACTTGATTGCCGGTCGATAAGGCTACAGAAATATCTCCATTGTTTGGCTTGCCTTCAAAAATATATTCGTATTGATCGATCACCGTTCCTGTGCCCGGTCCTTTCATGGTAAAACCTAACCCAGCCTTTACATTATCTGTCGGTGCAATTTGTGCCCAATTCGTGATGTCGCTTGCTCCCTGATTGTCAAAAATATAAAACCATCGCGATGCCAAGGTAATTGGCGTGGTCTGGGTTGCAGGCGGATTTAACGTAAATGAATATTGCACATTGCCCCCCGTGGCTTTCAACATACCCGAAAGCATATCACCTAAGTTGTTGGATACCGTGCTCAACTGGCTAACCGGCATCGAGAAATAGTTGTACGTGTATTTATCCGCCGTACCTTGTTGTCTGCGTTTGATGATGCCGATGCTGGTCACATCGAGTTGGCAAATGTCAGTTTGTACTAACTGGGATTCACCCAACAGATCAATCGATCCATCGAGTTTTAAATACCAATCGTTTTTTAATTCGGAATCGTTGTCCACCGTGATGGTCACGCCCGGACGGACAATCAAGCCCAAATCGCCGTCTGAAGCCGTCATGTTGATATCGTGCCATACATCGACAATAGACCAATCGTTGGTGGTAGCATCGGTTCCTAGTACACCATTTGCAACATCTGCGACCGCTGTAGCCAAATTTCCGGATTGCTTAGTTATAAAAGGCATCGGGGCGGTTTGTCTGCGGATGGTTTTGACGTTGAATATTTTTGCACCCGTACCTAAATCTATCGCCGGTGTCGTCAAATCGTCGGCGATGTCGTCTTTGTAAGTATCCATGCGGAAGTAGCGAAGCAAGTTGGCGGCAGTCAGACCCGGAATGTCTATCGGGATAATAGTTCCTTGCAGGTTAGAACCGTTGATAAACATTTCTTGGTAAACCATTTTTTGAATCTGTGCAGTAGTCAAGGCAATATTAAACACACGTGCTTCGTCTATGGAGCCTTTAAAGTAATTAACTCCTAAAGGTAAGGGGTTTCTCCCAATTCTAAAAATATTATTTGCAGTTGAATTAATAACTCCGCTTACTGCTAGTGAACCCACCAAAACGCCATTCATATAAATCTTTGCCAATGAATTTGAACCATCAAAAACGGCTGCAACATGAGTCCATGTATTTAGCGGAATGGTAATTCCTGAATTTGAGTTAAAATTTGTTCCGTTTACGTTTAAGCGAAGCCTATTTGTGTTAATTATGGAAAAAATAAAATTCTCTTCACCCATAATAACCGGATTTTGAGATGCATCTGTAGGTTTTACCCAAGCCATTATGGTAGCTCCTACCAGTCCTTGAGTCAAGTCTTGTGCTACTTCTATATAATCATTACGCCCATCAAATTCAATATAGAGCGGTTCATTCAAATCGCGAGGCGAACCAAACACCAAAGTACTCGTGTCAAAAGCGTCCAAGATACCGTCCCTGTCCACATCTGTGCTGCCGTTGATGATACCGTCATTATCGGTATCTAAAGCTGCATGCAATTCATTGGCAAGATCAAAAATACCATCGTTGTTAGAATCTACTTCCATGTAATCGTACAACGGAATGTTTCCGAGTGTACCGGGATAGGTATCGCCGTCTGAGTTAATCGGCAAAGGCTGGCCGAGGTTGCCAAAGCCCACAAAAAAGTCAAAAATATCCAAGATGCCATCATCGTCTGAATCGCCCCCATCGCCCATGCCATCGCCATTGACATCGCCATCGCCGTAGCCGGCTTCGTCCACGTCAAACAGGCCGTCGTTGTCGCTGTCTAAATCAAATTGGTCTAAGATGCCGTCGCTGTCTGTGCTGATGATGTTGAATCCTACCACAAAAGGGTCGATGGAATCGTGCAAACCATTTCCGTTGGCATCAGCCCAGGGGCCAAGCGCTACCAAATCCATCGTGGCTTTTCCACCACTCAACTGTCCAAAACCAACTTCCGTAATATCCGGAATACCGTCGTTATCTGCATCGAGGTCAAAAACATCCGGCGTGATGTCGTTGTCCGAATTACAAAAAGTTTGTTTGATGACAATGTCATCCAATGCCAAGTCGTTACCTAAACCACCCGGCGTGTTGTTGATGAATATCACCACAAATTCGGTAACGTTCCCTAAGGTGATGTTGGCAGTGAAGTTATGCCAATCGGTAGGCTGGTCACTACCAATTGAACTTGGCGCGATATCGCCTGTGGAAATAGAGGTAATCAAATTGTTGGACAAATCCCTAAACTCAATTAAAACATTGGGTCTTAACCTGTTTGCAATATCCGGTGCATCATCTCTGTCTAAGTTGATTGCCCAAAAATCGTAAGTGATGGGCAAGTTTGGAAATGCTCCCGTGATGGTTGAGCGATAAAACTCTCCCGGTGCAATCGCCGCATTAAAAAGCGCCATTTTACCGTTCACATCTCCTGTATGGTCGCCACCCCTATACCAAAATTGATTCGCCCAAGAAGCTATTTGTGCAGAATTAAAAACGGTGTATTCGCCATCATTTAAATCCGTGCCTAAATTTCCCGATAAACAACCGCCTGCCAATCCGTCTTCGTAGCAATAAGTTGTAGAAGCCGTTGGTATATTGGCATTGATTTGTGTCCTTCCTGTTCCGGCTCCAAAAGTTTCGTTGATAAAAACCTTTTGAATAGTATTTGAAACCGGATTGGCGGCACAATTGTCTTGCTCGATGGTGTCAGGAATACCATCGTTGTCATCGTCTATGTCGATGTCGTTGGTGACACCGTCTCCGTCTGTGTCAATAAAAGTTTGCAGGCCAACCCCGCCAATTGTAAAATTGTAGGGGTTTTCGTCGGTGTCATCGCTATTGATTAAAATAATTGCACTTTTTGCCCCAATCGATGTGGGTGCAAAAGTAACCTGAAAGGTCGTGGAACTTCCACCACTTAGGGTGGCTGTGGCAGGTTGTGCCGTAATGGTAAAATCGGAGTCCCCGAGAATAGTCACGTTGGGTGCCCCTGTAAGATTTAGCAGGTTGACACCATCGTTTTTGATAGTGAATGTACGGACAACCGTTCCGAAGTTAATCTGCGTAGAACCAAAATCTGTCCCATTGGAGGCAGAAGGTGTGATTGAACCATCTGTAATGGTATTGTTAAATCCCTGAACATCAATCTCATTCACACCGTTGATGAGGCCTGTGAGTTTGATGTCATCCACATAATAGAAATCTGTTGTGTTGTTTAAACCACTGAGTTCATCAAAACGAATCCGAACCCTTATTTGAGTAGCTGCCGGAAAGAGGCTTGAAATATCCAAAACAAACGGATTGGCGGCTTGCGTGATTCCGGATACGGTGCCACCAAAATTAAAACTGTCCGTAGCCGTGCTGGCATCCCCCGCTACAAGTTTGTACGAATTAGGATAAGTTGAACCATTATCAAAAGACAGGTCTAACCATAAGTTTTCACTTGCGTCCGGTGTTCCGTCTGAAGAGTATGCCACAGAAAGTTTGATGCTTGAAAAACCCACAAAAGACTGGTTGTTCGTAACAATATTCGGGTCTGAATTGACATTGTTCGACCCACGCAATCTGGATGAGTTCGGCGAACTTACAGAGCGGCTTGTATTGTTTTGTATTTGGCCTCCACTGCCCGGGTTGTTTGTAACATTCCAATTATCAGCGCCAGTAGCGTCAAATCCCTGATTTTTAATCACCACTTGGGCAGAAAGAAAAACCGGAAAAAAAATCAATAAAAAAAATGCAAAGACAAAATTAGAAGGTAGTTTTGATATCATAAGGGAGCGCATAAACGTTAAAAAGCAATCTTAACCCAATCCCTATTTAAAATATATATTACATATTTTAATAGTGTACACGTCAGTTTAATTGAAAGAACTACAAACGTTTAACAAAAGTAAACAAAAAATCATATCCTAATATATTTAATTAAAAATTTAGATGAAATGCATTTTTTAATCGATAAAAAACTTTAATCTCGGTTTTTTGTTTAAAACAACCGGATGCTCTAATCAAATAATCTGTTTACAAGTTTAATATTTAAAAAAAAGTGATACAATACCCAATCGTGGGTATTTTTTGTGTTTGAAACAGAACAACCATTGAAATTCAAAAAGTGGACTCAATAAAACCGAAAAAGATTAATTTGTATTGCTTAATTTTACACTTCTGAAAATTACAACCCATGATTTCAAAATCCACCATCGACAAAGTTTTTGAAGCTGTCCGCGTAGAGGAAGTCATTGGCGATTTTGTCCAACTCAAAAAGGCCGGCTCCAACTTCAAAGGGTTAAGCCCGTTTTCGGAGGAACGTACACCGAGTTTTATGGTGTCGCCGGTAAAGCAAATATGGAAAGATTTCAGCAGCGGGAAAGGCGGCAATGCCATTGCTTTTTTGATGGAGCACGAACATTTTACCTATCCGGATGCCATTCGGTATTTGGCAAAAAAGTATCAAATCGAGCTGGAAGAAACCATGCCCAGTGTGGAGGAAACCGAGAAAGCCGGCGAACGGGAGAGTTTGTACCTAGTTTCCGAATTTGCACAAAAATATTTTCAAGAAACACTTTGGAATACCGAAAAAGGCAAAGCCATCGGCTTGAGTTATTTCAAAGAAAGAGGCTTTACTGACGAAACCATCAAAAAATTTGGCCTTGGCTACGCACTCGACGAGTGGGATGCTTTTACCAAAGAAGCTCTTTCCAAAGGATATCGGCTCGAGTTTTTAGACAAAACCGGTTTGGCTATTGTCAAGGAAACTCCCGTAGATTCGGCACAATCCAAGCATTTTGACCGGTTCAAAGGGCGCGTAATTTTCCCGATTTATTCGATGAGTGGGCGAGTCCTTGGATTTGGCGGAAGGATACTGGCCAATGACAAAAAGGCAGCCAAATACCTCAACTCGCCGGAAAGCGACATTTATCACAAAAGCAAAGTTTTGTACGGACTATTTCAAGCCAAACAAGCCATTGCCAAAGAAGATCGTTGCTATTTGGTGGAAGGCTATACCGATGTAATCCAACTCCAACAAAGTGGCATCAACAACGTGGTTTCCTCGAGCGGGACAGCCCTCACGCCCGATCAAATCAGGCTCATCAACCGGCTGACAAAAAATATCACGGTACTGTATGACGGCGACGCGGCCGGGCTTCGGGCATCCATCCGCGGGATCGATTTGATACTCGAACAAGGCATGAACGTGAAAGTCTGCACTTTCCCGGAAGGCGAAGACCCGGACAGTTTTTCCAGAAAAAACAGTTTGGAAGAATTGTTGAGCTATTTTGAACAAAACACCAAAGATTTTATACAATTTAAGGCGCATTTGCTCGCTTCTGACGCAAAAAATGACCCCATCAAAAAAGCGGAATGCATCCGCGACATGATTGAGAGTATTTCCAAGATACCGGATAATATAAGTCAGGAAATTTACATCAAAGAATGTTCAAAAATCATGGACATCTCTGAAGAAGCCTTATTTTCTTCTTTATTCCAACTGGCCAAATCCTTAGAGCGGCAAGTTTCAAGAGAAGTAAAACAACAACGCGCCGCACAATCGCTCACAGCTGTACAGACCCCGGTTGAGAAGGTAAACCGGCTCGAAGAATTAGAAATGAACATCCTTAAAGCACTTCTGCTATTCGGTAAGCAATCTTGCGAATTTGAAGATTTAACCTTAAAAGAAGATTCCGACGAAGGCACGCTGTACGAAACTGAAAAATACACTTCCACAGTTTACGAAAAAATATTTTTAGACCTGCAACAAGACGAAATCGAATTTACCAATCCAGCTTTTAAAAGATTGTACAGTACATTGATGAACAAGCTACACGAAGAACAAGCGTTTGAAGTTGTGCGATTTTCAAACATGCTTGAGCCGGATTTGATGGACTTGGTTAGCGACCTATTGATGCAGGAAGAAAAATACAAATTGGACAATTGGGAGCGGAAAAATATTTTTGTCCGCGATAAAAGCCAAACCATACCCCAATTTGTCAGCGAAACCATCCTGCACCTGCGATGCCTGCTAATAGAACAAAAAAAAACTGAGCTTTCCTTCAAAGTCAAAGGGGAAAACGCACCCCACGTTGAAATTATGGAAGAAACTAATAATTACAACAAACTCAAAGTTTTGTTGTCAAGGAAACTGGAGCGGGTAGTGTGAGCCCCACTCCTACCGGGCCTTTTGGAAATGAAGCTTCATGCAAGCCGCCTTTGGCTTCGCACTGGCACGAAGAGGCTACGGAAAGTAGATTGCTTTTACAGTTGCATCATGGGAACGGCTATTTTTTTAAGCTGCACAGTGTTTGCACAGCTAAAAACCATTTAAACACAATGTTTTTTTTAGTTTAAAATTGGTCAATCGAACGGGGTTTGCTATTTTGCGTGAGAAATTATAAATACTTTTACGCAAAATCCATTCGATATGATTAGCTACATCCTAAGGGAAAACGGAACCTTGATTCAGAAAGAAGGCTTGCCCTTTGAGAACGGATCCATCATTTGGGTTGATTTGCTTAGTGCAACAGACGCGGAAAAAAAAGCCGTTGAGCATAATTTCAAAGTAGAATTGTTTACCAAACAAGAGAGCGAAGAGATAGAAAGCAGCTCAAAATACATCGAAGACGAAAATGAAATTGGCATCAACTTGAACTTTGTTTCCTTGACCGTTGAAGGTTACCGCTTTGATCCGGTTTCCTTTATTTTACAGAAAAAGTTGTTGATCACCCAACGAAATACAGATTTTCAGACTTTTAAAGACACCTACCGCAAACTGAAAGTCAACAAACCCGAAGATGGAGATGATGTTTTCCTAAATATCTTGGATACCCGCATCGACTTTGATGCTGACTTGATTGAAAATATCACCGAGCAGATTTCCGTCATCAGTAACAAATTGGTAAAAACCGATGATTTGAAACGCGAGCTATTGTTGAAAATTACGGCTCTGCAAGAAACCACCATTGCCATCCGCGAAAACATCGTTGAAAAGCAGCGAATTCTCTCTTCGGTCTTGAAAAGTAAAATGTTCCTCACTGAAGATACGGAAAAAATCAGAATCATGTTTAAAGACGTGAGTTCGCTACTCGAACACACCTCTTTCAATTTTGAGCGGCTGGAATTCCTGCAAAATACTTTCTTAGGTCTGTTGGACATGGAACAAAACCGGGTTATCAAAATCTTTACTGTGATGACGGTGGTCTTCATGCCGCCAACACTCATCGCGAGCATGTACGGAATGAATTTCAGGTTTATGCCCGAGTTGGAACAATCTTGGGGATACCCGATGGCTATCGTGCTGATGTTGCTCTCGTCTGTCATCACGCTGATGTTTTTCAAGCGGAAAAACTGGTTGTAATAACTATCAAAAAAACAAGGTAAAAAATCAGTAACCCAAGAAATGCTACAGCTGTTTTCAGATTGGTTATAAAATTAATTTACTGAAATCCAATGGTGTAATTTATTTTTTTTACATTTGATAGTGTAAACTAACACTATCTATCATGAAAAAACTTCTACTCCTTTCGTTGCTTTTTCTGAGCGTTCCGTCCGCCTTTGGACAGATTCTCTCAAGAACCGAAGTTTGGCCTGACAATACTTGGTCAATTGCCGGAAGTTTCACGCCTGCCTCTGTGGTTTTAAACCCAACAACCACGGACAGCCAGTTTAAATTTGATGCATCCTTGGTGTCTCCATCCGGAGGGCCGACGCTTCTAACATTATCCTCTCCAACTATTGACTTAAAACCTGCCTTTGATGGGGGTGAAAAAGCACTTAAAGTTGATTTTAATATCGCATTTCAAACCTTTTCTGTTGGTGTTTTAGCCCTCAAATACTGGGATGCCGATACAAGTAGTTGGGTCTTTTTCCCGGATGGTACTGCAGAGATTGAAACCCTTGGCGATTTTGCAACATGTAGCCTTATGCCTGTATCTGTTTTTCTTAATTATTCGGGCTTCACAGTCAACCAGTTGCAAAACTTCAGATACCAGTTTATAATTGACGACCCGGGTAGCCAGATAACCGGTGTATGTTTATCTGCCCCAATTGTAACTTCTTTCGCGTGTGTAGATCCAAGTGGCCTAACCACTACGGTTATCAATGTTGACAATGCTACCATTGATTGGGTAGCCAATGGATCGGAAACCTTTTGGAAAGTGCAGTATGGTTTAACCGGTTTTACACCTGTCCCATTTACAAATTTCGGCTCGGGGTTGGAAGTAAATAGTCATCCGATTGTTATATCGGGGCTGAGTCCCAATACCACTTATGATGTTTATGTTGCTGCCGATTGCGCTAATGGAGATGGAGATGTATTCAGTAATCCGATCGGCCCTTTGACTTTTACAACGGCAACATTAAGCTTAGAAGAATTTGCAATCGACCATCTAAAACTCTGCTCAAATCCTACACACGGAAAACTGGAGCTGAGTGGCGTTAACATCAATGAAATTACTATTTACAATCTATCAGGCCAACAGTTATTTAACGGGAAATTTAATACTTCAAAAGTCAATTTAGATTTATCAACTTTCAACACCGGCCTGTACTTTTTAAAAGTATTCACTGATTTTGGAATCGGCGTTTACAAAATAATTAAAAATTAGTTATTAACCTGAGTTCGATTAATCCAAAATGCATCAGTTTGAGTGAAATTCCAAGAAGAATTTTGTATCGAAAACCAGTATTTTTGGACACAAAAACCTATTCTCGATACACTTTTCTCCCAAATTCTTGGGATCAAAGCACTCGAATTGACGGTTTTTGGATTCCATCATAAAAATAATCGAACTCAGGTTATTAGTTCTTGTATTAAACCGCTCGAGGTAAAATCTAAACTCTTTAAAGATTTTTAAATATTAAACTGTCGCAATATAAAAAGAGAGACTGCTTAAAGTCTCTCTTTTCTTTTCGTAGCGAGGACGGGAGTTGAACCCGTGACCTCCGGGTTATGAATCCGACGCTCTAACCAACTGAGCTACCTCGCCGTTTTTTCGGGTCGCAAATATAATCCTTAATTCGTAGCCTTCAAAGGCTTGCTAAAAATATTTTTAAATGTTTTTTATTCTTTAAGTTTTATATATCTTGTCGAAAATTAAATGGAATGCCTGCAAAACTAAAATTTGAATTAGAATTTACCATACGTGCCTCTCCTAGCATGCTGTTTCAGTATATTTCAACCCCTTCCGGCTTGTCTGAATGGTTTGCGGAAAACGTCAATTCACGAGGTGAAATTTTTTCATTTTTGTGGGATGGGTTCGAAGAAAAAGCCAAACTAATCAGTAAAAAGAATGATGAAAAAGTTAGATTCAGATGGCTTGAAGACGAAGACAGCAATAGTTATTTTGAAATGAAAATAGTGGAAGACGATATTACTAAAGATGTTTCTTTGGTCATAACAGATTTTTCGGAAGAAGAGGAAACCGAAAACGCAAAGCTATTATGGGAAAGCCAAATAAGTGATCTTAGGCATATTTTAGGTGCCAGCTAACTTTAACATTTTTAATTTACAATGATCAATTTCAACGGACTACTTTCTTCAAGAGAGGAATTTCGTCTTTCACTCAACAACCGCGCCTTCAAGTATGGCGATGCGCTATACGAAGATATTAAAATAGCCGGCGGGATCATCCTTTTTTGGGAATCGCATTATTTTCGTTTAATGGCTTCCATGCGGCTTTTGCGCATGAAGATCCCGGCTTACTTTGACATGGGTTTTTTAGAAAAAGAAATTCTCAAAACTTGTTCAATTCAAAAAGATGAAGCACACCTTATCCGACTAACAATCTGTCGAAAAGACAGCGAAAATTTATATGCCAAAGAGCAAAATATTGATTTTTATATAGAAACCACTTGCCATGTTGAGGCAGCATACCCGGCTTTCAAAAGTTTATTTGAAGTAGATTTATACAAAGATTTTTACGAGAATGCTTCCCTGCTTGCTACTATCAATACTTCTTCCAATCTCATTCCCATACTCTCCAAAATCTTTGCCGACGAAAACGATTTGGATGAATGCCTGATTTTGAATTCAAACAAAAATGTAATCGGCGCATCAATAGGCAACCTTTTTTTGGTGAAAGGTTATTCCGTCCTGACACCACCCGCAGAAGACGGTTGCAAAAAAGGGATATTGAGAAATGAAATCATAAAATTGATAAAAAAATCAGCACTTTATCAGCTTGAAGAAATTTCTATTTCACCTTTTGAGTTACAAAATGCCGATGAATTATTTTTGGTGCACATCAGCTACGGAATCATTCCTGTAAGCAAATACCGCAAAAAAGAATTCAACCGTCAAACTGCAGATTATATTTTGGAAAACCTCAACTTGAGCATCCAAGAAATAACCAAAGGAAAATAAACAACTTAATTCAGATTGGGGTTTTCAGGAGCGTTTGCCCAAAGCGCATAGTCTCCACCCAATCCTATCATCTGTTTTCGCCAAAACTCATCGTCCACGGCAGAAACAATGTCGGACTTGTAGGTGTTTTCAGATACTACCCACGAATTTTTGCGCAACTCTTCCTCCAACTGATTGAAGTCCCAACCCGAGTAGCCTAAAAAGAATCGGATGTCATTGGGAGAAATGTGGCCTTTGTTGACTTCATCAATCACTTTTTCAAAACTTCCACCCCAAAAAACCCCGGTAGAAATCTCCAAAGATCCCTCGATCAAATCGGATCTTTTGTGGATAAAGTACATCTGATCTGAATCAACCGGACCGCCGTTGTAAACCAAAAAACCTTTCTCCGCAGACGGAACGAAATCAGTCAATTTATAGCCATTTAACTTGTTGAGTACAAACCCCACCGAACCGTTTTCGTTGTGCTCTGCCAACAAAATGACAGCCCTGCTGAAGGTTGAATCAGTGAAAATGGAAGGCTCTGCTATCAGCAAGCATCCTTTTTCGGGTTTAATTGAAATCATAAGTAAGTTGTTTTTCAATGCATTAAAATTATAAGTTTTATTGAAATAAAAAAATATTTTTTCAAAATCCGTGTGTTAAATATATAATTGGCTGGAAAAAACCTAATTTTATAACAATAAATCAATAGATATCCATTTGAATATCTTTGCTAAAAATATTTTACTTTAAAAACACAGACAAGGACTGTTTGAAATTGTGGGATTCTCGGACATTTTTAACTTCCTTGATGTTTGAAATTGGAATCAATAAAAAAACGGCTAAAAGTCGAATTTTTTAATGGAGAAAATGTTCAAGCGTTTGAAATGTTGGTGATTGAGGTGTTTATATCTCCGATTTTCTATAAAATTAAAAACCTAATTTTAATATTTCCCCAACTATCTTGTATGGTGTATTTATTCGATTCTTGATTGTACCTTCTGTTTGCATGAAAGCTAATAGATTGATTTAAAAATGCTTATGTTCATTTGTTTTGCAGTTTCCCCAACCGTTTGAATTTTAAAAACTTTAAAAACCAAACCCAAAAACTTCTCTTATCTTTGCTAAAATTCATTGAATCTTAAAATGAAAGTTTACTTAGACAATGCGGCCACAACAGCCATGTATCCGGAAGTCATCGAAAAGATGATTGAAGTAATGAAAGAAAATTTTGGCAATCCCTCTTCAACCCACAGCTTTGGCAGGAAGGCAAAAACAGCTGTTGAAACGGCCAGAAAAAACATTGCCAAATTATTGGGTGTTACACCGGGAGAAATCATTTTTACCTCGGGTGGAACCGAAGCAGACAACCAAATTTTACAAAGTGCGGTGCGTCATTTAGGCGTTCGGAGAATCATCACTTCTAAAATTGAACATCATGCCGTGACACATACGGTCGAATCTTTGGAACGCGAGTTTGGTGTTGAGGTTGTTTACCTTCCATTGCAAGCAAACAGTGAAATCGATTATCCGGTTTTAGCGTCACTTTTAAAGGGTTCTCAAATCAAAACTTTGGTCAGTTTGATGCAGGTAAACAACGAAATTGGTACGCTTTTGGACATGCATCGTGTGGGAATGCTTTGTCGCGAAAACAATGCCCTGTTTCACTCCGATACGGTTCAGTCTATGGGCCACTTTCCTCTAAATTTCAGAGAAATCCCGGTGGATTTTGCTACTGCTGCTGCTCATAAATTCCATGGTCCCAAAGGGATTGGTTTTGCCTTCGTCCGAAAAAGTACCGGCCTCAAACCTGTCATACTCGGAGGAGAACAAGAACGCGGGCTTCGCGCAGGGACGGAATCTGTTCACAACATAGTCGGCTTATCTGAAGCCTTGACTTTGTCGCTCAAAAACTTGAACGAAGAAAGAGCCTATGTATCTGATTTAAAGCATTATTTTATTGAGAAAATCCGGGAAGAAATACCACAAGCTACCTTCAACGGGCTAAGTGCGGATATGGATAAAAGTACGTACACCTTGGTAAATACCCTAATCCCGATGGAAACTTCAAAAGCCGGAATCTTGTTGTTCCACCTCGACCTAAACGGCATAGCCTGTTCCAAAGGAAGTGCCTGTCAATCAGGTAGCCAAAATGGTTCGCATGTGTTGGCGGAAATTTTACCAAAATCGCTTCAAAACCAGCCTTCTTTGCGTTTTTCTTTTTCAAAAACCAACACACGGGAAGAATTGGATTATGTGGTGGATGTTATAAAAAAATTTATTGAAAACTAACCCATTTTTCCACATTCTTCAGTTGTTATATGGTAACGGTTTGATTAAAATCAAAACCACTTTTTCCTTTTAAACAACAACACGCTTACTACGGAAAGCAAGAAGGAAAAAAATAAAATAATCCAAAAACCATATTTGTATGTTTCCAGCCCGTTTGGTACATTCATCCCGTATAAACTGGCTATCAGAGTCGGAATCATCAAAATAATAGAAATCGAAGTGAGCTGTTTCATAATGATGTTCAAATTATTGGATATCACAGAAGCGTAGGCATCCATCATGCCGCTGAGGATGTCGCTGTAAATGTTGGTTGTCTCCAATGCTTGTCGAAGCTCAATTTGCACATCTTCCAAAAGCTCCAAATCAAGTTTTTTCTGAAGGCTTTTCACATTGCGGATACGATGCAACAGTATATCATTCCCTTTAAGCGAAGTGGTGAAGAAAACCAAGCATTTTTCCAATTGCAACAAAGTTTGCAGGTCTTCATTTTTGATGGATTTTTCCAATTCTTTTTCTGCCAATTTTATTTGCAAGTTGATGCGTTTTAGGTATTTGAGAAACCACACGCTGGATGAGAGATTGAGTTTCATCACCAAATCGAGATTGCTTTCTATCTGCACATTTTTCCTGCGGCTGTAAAACGCAAAATCTGAAATGACTTCATTATCAAAAAAACAAATGGTCAACAAAATGTCTTTTTTGAAAATAATTCCCATAGGCACGGTTGAAAAGGGAAGGCTTTCGTCATCAATTTTGACGGGTAACCGCAACACACACAATCGCCAACCGTCTTCTTCATCGATACGCGGTCGTTCGTCGATATCGCCTACATCACTGTAAAAATCTTCCGGAACTTTCAACTCATTTGCCAAAAATTGCAAATCCTCGTCCAATGGCTTGCTGATGTGTATCCAACAACTACTTTCCCATTGTGGGATTTCTTCCAAACCATGACCGTTTTTGTAGTAAGTAATCATTTCGGCAAACACTTTTGAAAATTCGCTCGACAAATATACGGATTGAAGTTTTACCGCTTAAGGTTTACTTTTTATTTTTAGGTGGCATCGGCCCGCGCAGGTGGATAATTAAACCATTGAGAAAATTGCGCAAAATCTGATCGCCACATTCCATATATTTTGGATGGTCTTCGCTTCTGAAAAAAGCAGACAATTCACTGGTTGTGATTCTGAAATCGACCAATTCAAGAATTTTCACGATTTCATCATCACGCAATTTTAAGGCTACGCGCAACTTTTTAAAAATATCGTTGTTGGTCATGAATATTCAGGGTTTCAAATGTGTTGCAATCCAACCGCTAAAGTACGTCAATAATTTGAAATGAATTTTGGTTAAATTCGTAGGTGTCGCCCTTCTTTTTAGAAAGCAAGAGTTCGCCTATCGGTGAAATTGGGGAAACAGCATAATAGATTTTCCCGTCAATTTCAATTTTACCGGCACTGATAGATATAAAGTACTGAGCTGCATTGGTTTGAACCAAGCTCCCCATCCATACGTTTGCGGTGAAAATTTGGGTATTTATTTGCTTGAGTTGTTCTTTTTGCTGTATGGCTTCGGCCAAGTAAGTATTGTACTTTTCAAAATCGGTATGAAGCTTTCCCGCTCCCGAATCGTCCGACTCATCACTGCTTTTTTCCATGCTTTCAAGCGATTCTTTGATTGTGGAAAGTTCGTTTTTGTAATTGGAGATTCGTTTGTCAATATAATCCTGACAAACCTGATAGAGTTGCTCTTTTAAAGTCATGCATAAAATTTAGGCTGCAAAGTTAAACTTATTTTAATTTGAAAATGTAGCAATTTGAAAATCCTTAAGTCATCGCATCATCGAATCATCAATTACCGGGTTGGGCTCGGGATACTTCCTGAACTTCATCCATCACCCGAAGCAGGTTTTCTCCCCAAAGCCAAGCTATTTCTTTGTCTGAATAGCCGCGTTTAAGCAATTCTAAGGTTACATTCAAAGATTCGGAAGCATTGTTCCAACCTAAAACACCGCCACCGCCGTCAAAATCGGAGCTGATACCGACGTGGCCGACACCTAACTTGTTAATCAAATAATCGATGTGATCGACAAAATCGGAAACGTTCACCAAATCCATTTCCGATTTGAGTTTGTTTAATATCGGTTCAGCTGCTTTTTGTACGGTTTCAAATTTCGCAAAATAGGCTTTGCGCGTGTCGTCGTCTAATTTTTGAATAGAATCCCGTGTAAGAATGGTGATTCCGAGGCTGTCGCCAACTTTCCAATAAAGTGCTTGGCGGGCTTTGACAAATTTGTCGTTTTTAGCTTCATTTACATAAGCTCCAAAAGCTACCGTTTGTACCACCCCACCGTTTTGTTTGACTAACTCGAGTAGCTCGTCATCTAAATTTCTGCTGTGGTTGCAAAGGGCTCGCGCCGAAGAATGCGAAGCAATCACAGGAGCTTTGCTCAAGGCTATCATCTGTTTAATCGCCTCTTTGGATGGATGGGAAATGTCAATCATGATGCCCAATCGATTCATTTCCGCAACTGCTTTTTTGCCCATTTCGCTCAATCCGTTGTGAAGCCAAATACCATCGAGCTCGCCGGTATTGGAATCGCTGAATTGACTGTGACCGTTGTGTGCCAAAGACATGTAGCGCGCACCGAGTTTATAAAATTTTTCAATATTTTTTAAATCTGTCCCAATCGGGTAAGCATTTTCAACGCCGATCATGGCCACTTTTTTTCCATTGCTCACAATCCGTCTGACATCTTTCGAACTCAAGGCGAGTTCGATTCTCTCCGGAGCATATTCTTCACAAAGTTTATGAATGACGGTGAACTTGGCCATGGCGTTGGCGTAAGCTGCTTGATAACCTGTCGGCGTGAGCTCGCCTTGGCCGGTATAAACAATCATCCAACTGACATCCAAACCGCCTTTTTCCATTTTCGGCAGGTTGACTTGGGTGTCCAAATTTTGTGTGTAATTATGGTCTATGGTGAAATTTTTCACATCGATGTCGTTGTGGGTGTCGATGGTGATGATGCTGTCGTGCAATCGTTTGGCGTGTTCTTCAAGAGAAATTGGTATTTCGATAGGCGTATCTAACAAAGCGGTTGATTCCATTTTTTTTTCCGGTTGTTTACAAGCGGTTACCGAAGTTAAAACAATCATTAACAGTAGTTTATATTTTTTCATGCCTTTTGTATTTTTATATAAAATGTCATTGAAGTTTTAAAAGTAAAAAAACAATGGCATATATCGATGCTTTTTTTGAAAATCAACGTATTTCATTTTTTCATAGGAATTATATCAAAACCTCTTTGATTGGGGAAATCATAGCCACAGTGTTTTTTTATTATATTTCAAAATGGTAAAATTGTTAAAATAATTGTACGTTGAATAGATTTAAAAACACAATGAACCATAGATTTAACAATTTATAAACTTAATGGAATCTAAAAATAGAGAAATTTGAAGAAAATAACTTTTTAAATTGAATTGATATGAAGAAAATTTATTATTAGATTATTGCCATCGTCGCCACAGGTATTTGTGGTTGCCAGCCGGAATCAGCAGATTCAGTCTTGGCTGAAAATCAATCTCCATTAGAGATTCTTCAGGCCAATTTCACTCTTGACACTATGGATGATCCGGTTGGGATTATGAAGGGCAATCTGAATGTAGTTTGGAGTAGCTATAAAGTTTATCCTTTTGAAGCGGTAACTTGTTATGAGTTTGGATTACAGCAACTTGTTAAAACAAATGCAGAGGATGGAATTGGAAAAACAGATTCGTTTACGCTCACTGCATTTGTGGATAGCCAAGGTAAACCTCATTACTATATCTCACGGTTCATGTCTTACGATGAGTCCGGTAATTCACCTGAATATTTTAATTTAGGTGATTTTACGGGGATGAATTATCTTTACGGCATGGATGGAAAATTATCGTTGATGCAATTTGTAAAAAATGGAGTGGCACAGTCAACAGTTGTAGATATATCCGAATCAATAGAAGGGCTACCTACAATACCTGAGCAGTGTATGCAAAAGGCTCCGATGAATAGTGCTACTTGTACGGATTCTCTCAATTGCGCCTTGGAATTTGATCGAAACGGCGGTAGCGGCGGAGGCGGTTGTGGTGGATCGGGTGGTGGATTTGGCGGGTATATTTTACAAACAACCAATTATTTTATTACACAGATTGGTATATGAACAGGGGCAACGGCAACTGGGAATATAAAAATAGCCAATACAATGGATCATCCTCAGAATATGTATGGGTAAGTTCCGGTACATCAAGTGGATACAGTAAGAATGCTTACACCTACGGCGAAAGGGATTACGCGACGAATAGCGAACGTTACCTTGATGAAAGGCCCGACAAAAAACCGGACTACGAATTGTTGGTGGACAAAAAGAAACTGAGGGAACAATATCCCTGTGTGTATGAAGCCCTTATGGGATTGGTAAGATATACGAACGACCCCTTGAAGCCTGAGATATTTCAGGAGGCTATAATCCGGCAGATTTTGAACAACCGGCCACGCTTACGGAGTTTATTCTTTCGGTATTTAATTCTTCCAGAGAATATGATTATGTAATACAGGTTGGCGATATAGGGGATAAAGCAAATGCCCAAACGACCCAGAAAAAAACTGCCATAAAAACAACCTATATCACGACTGTATCAGCAATATATGCAAAAAAAGCAACCAGGCTTTCAATGGCGAGGACATTGATACATGAGTCTTTACATGCTTATTTTTTAAAGTTGGGGTACATCGGCTCAGATTTTTTGTCAAACCTTAACACTATTGCCATTGAAAAGGGATTTATTGGTCCAGGTTCTCTAAACGATGCACATCACGAATTTATGGCTGCCTATGTTACTGCCATGGCCGCTTCCCTAAAAAGATGGGACACCACCAACGGCTCAGGTGGTACTTTGGGCGATGATTATTACACATCCATGGCTTTTGGTGGATTAATGATTGAAGCTAATCCAAATGATGGTTTTACTTTCAATGATGCTGCAAAGGCTTTGATAAACAATCCGAAAAAGGAAAATGAAATACTTCAAATTATATTCAATGAACAAGAAGGAAACACAGACGCTAAAGGGGAAAAATGCGATTAAATTATTGCTTATTACTCATATCTTGCTTTTTATAAATGTAACTTCAGTGCAATCGCAAACTTGGCTCTATGGAAGCTATAAAAACAACGAGGGCATACAATTAGGAGATATTTATGCTTACTATACATTCACAAAGCAAGGGACTTTCGAATTTCATCAGGGTGGTGATTTTGGAGACTATGGCTATGCAATAGGATCTTACCAAATACAGGACAACCTGCTGCTTATGGAATACACCACCGAGCCTACTTTGATAACTACCGTAGAAAAGCGGATTTGGGATACCTTTTGAGATTCCATAACCGTTAGATTTAAAGAAATAGACCCAGAAAGTGATTGTAATGGTTTCTGTAGTTATGTACATTACCAAAGCAAGATTTATCAGAAGGAAAAAGGTAAAGACTTAGAAATTAAATTTAAAGAACAAAAAGAACCGCTTGTGTTTCTAGTTGTAGATTACTTGTTGAATAGTTTTTACATTTCCGTGTCGGGTAAAAGAAGTTCTGAGATAAGCATCAAAAGACATTTTAAATGGAACAACCCCTTACCTTATTCAGGCTTTACCCAAAGAGCCAAAATATTATCTGTAAAAGACGGTTTGGTTACTGCAATAGAATTTGAGGATGGGGCAAAGATTTTTTTGCAGGAGTAAAAATGTTTTAAGTTTCTATCAACAATTTAAAAACTTTTTTCATCCTATTCTCGTTAAGTGTAGCCCTCTCAATAGATTTAGATTAAACAGCAACCGCATACTCGAAAATCTGTACGTTACTTTTCAGGCGTTCGCAGACGATGTTCATCATGCGCTTATTCAACGCCGATGAATTTTGAATGTAATGAAGGTATTCATCCAAGGTAAACTGACCGATAATCATTCCTTTGATGGAATTTCTAAACTTGATGTCTTTCTGAATCGCGTTTTCAATATAATGCAGTTTTCGTTCCGGCGTCAGGGTGTAAAAAACATTTTTAAGCTTGGCTGCATAATTCCTGAACACTTCAACAAGCAAATCGTTTTGGAGTTTGATAATGGGTCGAAGGGTTTGATTTTGAAACCTTTCATCCGCTGTCATTTGGCTGTTTAGAATAATCCCCTCTATGTTGGGGCGCATTGCCAACAGTTGTGTGTCACGTGTTTCCATGAGTTTTTTATAAAATTACATATTTTATAAACAGTCACGATTTCAATAGTCGGAGAGTTTTTAACGATGTTGTCAACAATTTAGGTGTTTGGCCTAAGCTTGGGTAAATATAAAGCATCAAAAAAATATTGATTTAAATCCTGCGTTTAAAAAAACCGATTTGCTAACCTACCCATCTAACGAATTGAGAAATATTGAAATAAACAAACCACTTTCATACTTTTTTTTATTCTGTTTCTCCAAAAAAACACTCAATTTAGCTCTTAGTGCTTAGTTACCGTGAACATTTTTCGTTGCAGCCCAATCCCTTTCAGCGTCAATGATTTCCATCCTTTTGGAAGAATCGGGTTTTTCTGAACGATGCCTTGATCGGTAATGTCTAATCCACCAAAGCCGAATAAAACAATTTGAAGCATGCCGCCAGCGCCGGTAGCAAAATAAGGATTGTCGCTCGTTGCTGATTCGGCCAATGCGCCAAATGGAGGCCTTTTATTGGGTTCATACGATTTTTTAAAGAGGCGATAAGCTTCATCCGGATTTCCTAATCTGGCGTATAAAACCGCAAAAATAGAGGCTCCCATCGCCGGCCCTTCGTGTGATATGCGAGGTTCATAATATTTTAAATCTCTCAGCACAGCTTCTTTTTCGGTAACGATGTGTAGTGGGTATGAAAGCAGATTGGCATCGGCCTGTTTGATAATCTCCCCCTTGTAAGTACTGTTTTCTTTGGTTGTCCCGTCCTCAAATTTATGAATCACAAGTTTGGATGCATAATCACTCCAATCCGGGTTTGGGATTTTGCCAATTTCGTTGGCAGCTTTTACGGCAAATTGAAGTGCTGTAATCGCCGAGCCGTTTGTGAAAGCATTGTCGTCGATATTCGCGATAAATTCGTTGGCTCCCACCACATTTTTGATGGAGTAACTGCCATCCTGGTTTTGAACCGACCGGCTCACCCAATAATCAGCAATCTCTTTGAGCATGGGATAACCACGTTCTTCCAGCCATTTTTTATTTTTGGACACGCGGTAATAATTCCAAAAAGCGATGGCTACATCCGCCGTGATGTGGTGTTCAAAAGTTCCGGTCAAAGCCCATGAAGGCGTGGCTTCCTCTCCGGTATCATCGCTTTCCCAAGGGAACATGGCTCCTTTGTAACCAAAATTGATTGCTTTTTGTTTGGCTTTTTCTATCCGATCCGAGCGATAGTTGACCAATGAGCGCGCAATATCCTGATTTAAAAGCAAAAGCGGGGGAAACATCCACAATTCGGTATCCCAAAAAATATGGCCGTTGTAGTTTTGAGAGGACAATCCCATCGGAGCAATGCTCAAATTGGAGTCGCCGCGCGAAAAAGCGTACAAATGATACAAGGCCAAGCGCACGTCCAATTGCGATTGTAGATCACCTTCTATGATGATATCTCCTTCCCAAAGCTGATCCCAGAGGCGGCGGTGTTCGGTCAATAAAGCATCGCGAGAAGTGAGCAGGTTAAATATAACGAACCGTTCGGACTCGCCCTGTGGATCGTCAAAATCTTGCGTTGAACATTCGGCGGCTGTCCATGCAAAACGATAAGGAACATTTTTTTTGAGCTTGTTTTCAAACGAGAGTTGGTTGTTGTAATCGGATATTTTACGGTGTTTTAATTCGGGGCGTTGGTGTTGGCGGGTCGAATTGATGTCGTGCCAAACAAAGGTTGCAGATGTTGAAACCACGTGCCTGCCCAATCGGCTGGTGGCTACAGTTTGCAAAATTGGCATGGTGGTTTCTAAATCTTGAAGTACACGAAACGTACTCAGCGGTTTGTGGTATTCTTCGGGCGTTTCTATCTTTCCGGTAACTTCGATTTGGATGTCTTTTTTTGGAATAATATTGAAATCAATGTATCCACTGTATTGCACATTGCGTAGCGTATAAATCGTGTAAGAGACTTCTGCTTTGTCTTTGAAAGTGAAAGCCGTTGTGAATGCGGCTTCTTTCATGTTGAGCGTTTGTTTCCAATTGCTAATATTGGCTTGGGTGATACGCTCTCCATCGATGGAAATTTCCAAATTTCCAAAATTCATACCCAATAATATTTTGCTCACACCCAAATTGGATTCCTTGTCATATACGTTGTTTAGTATAATCGATTTGACTTCAAAAGGTTTGTCATCGGGAAGTATGCCAATGCGCCCGTTGGCGGAAACGATACCGGTGTATTGATTGACTTTTCCGCTGCTTACAGACCAACCGTCTGATTGGGCTTGGGAAGCCAAAGAAAACAAGAATATGAATAGAATATAAAAATTTTGAAAAGACCGGAAGGATAGAGAGCTAATGGGTTTCATTAATACAGGTTTTTAATTTTTGATAAAAATAAGGAATGTTTTTGAACCATGGATGGTTTTTACAAGCCTAAATTTGCAAAGCATCAGTATTGTGGTTTCTGGTTTAATTTTTTTTGTTTGTAATTTGAATTATAATTCATACCCTTTGCTATTGGCAGACAGTTTAATTATTGAAAATCAAAATTACTTGTAACATTTCTTTAACTTTGTAAACCAATACTTAAAATTTAACCTAAAAAACTTATTATGGAAGAAATTCAAAATCCCAAAACATCCAAACACGCGCTTAATTTCGGAATTTTGTTGGGTGTGGTATCTGTCGCACTCAGTGTTACTTTATATGCACTCAATATGCAATTTGAAGGTGGTTGGTTTGTAACCTTGATATCCATTGCAATTACAACCGTAATATTAGCTTTGGCGATGGCTCAATTTAAGAAAGAAAACCAAGGTTGGCTCAGTTTATCCGAAGCCTTAAAATTAGGGCTTGGAGCAGCTTTGATAGCCGGACTTATTTCAGCTATTTATCAATTGGTATTGACTCAGGTAATCGATCCAGAATACATGAATAAACTAGCCGATTTTCAGTACCAAAAAATGATTGAGTCCAATCCGGAAATGACTCAAGAACAATTGGATATGTCGGTAAACATGATGAAAAAGTTCTCATCCCCCTATATTGTTTTTCCGGTTACGATAATTATGAGTCTTTTCTTCGGTTTCATCATTTCTATGATTCTCGGCCTAATCATGAAAAAACAACCGGCTCAAAACTAATTTTTATCAGTACTTTTGACCCAATCAAAGGTTAAAACATTACATGCAACTATCGGTCGTCATCCCGCTTTATAATGAAGAAGAATCTCTGAAAGAACTTCACGGTTTGCTGTCAAAAGTGTTGCAAACGCAAGGATATACTTACGAAATTTTGCTGATAGATGATGGCAGCACCGACAAATCGTGGAATCAAATAAGCCGATTAGCCGTTACAGACCCGCATGTGCGCGGATACCGGTTTTCTAAAAATTTCGGCAAGTCGCAGGCACTGCACTTGGGTTTTAAAGAAGCGTGTGGAGAAGTAGTCATGACGATGGATGCCGATTTGCAAGACAACCCGGAAGAAATCCCTGCTTTTGTCGAGTTGATTACCCGGCAAAATTATGATTTGGTGTCGGGGTGGAAAAGAAAACGGTACGATTCTTTTTTTGCTAAAAACCTACCGTCCAAACTGTTCAACTGGGCGGCTCGAAAGACCTCCGGATTGAAACTACACGATTTTAATTGTGGCATCAAAGCATACAAAAATGAAGTCGTCAAAAACGTAGATGTTTTTGGTGAAATGCATCGGTACATTCCGGTTTTAGCCAAGAACGCAGGTTACACAAAAATTACTGAAAAAATAGTGCAACACCAATCGAGAAAATACGGACAAACAAAATTTGGCATGGAACGGTTTATCAATGGATTTTTGGACTTGGTCACGATTTGGTTTCTATCCAAATTTGGCAAACGCCCGATGCATTTTTTTGGTGCGTTGGGCGTGCTCATGTTTCTATTCGGTTTTATAGCCGCGGCCTACATTGGTGGAATGAAAATATACAAGCTCATTTATTTGTATGAACCCGCACGCTTGGTGGCAGACGACCCGTGGTTTTATATCGCGCTGACTTCCATGATTTTGGGTGTGCAATTTTTCCTTGCCGGTTTTATTGGTGAAATGATTTTGCGCAATGGAAAGCAAAAAGAACGATACCGGGTAGCCGAAAAAATCTAATTTTAGTCAAAAGCCAATAGACGTGTAAGTTTTTAGTCTTTAGCCTTTAGTTTTTAGTGCTTAGTATTTAATTATTCAACCCTCAAGATTTACTCAAAACTCAAATAAGCCAGCAACCAGTAACCTGTAATCATTTCAAACTTTGCAGTTAATCAAGAAAATAACTAGCCCGCAGAACGATTTGGTTAAATATTTAATCAGGTTGCAGGAAAAATCTATTTTCAGAAAAAAAGAACAACTTTTTTTGATAGAAGGAATCCGCGAAGTTGTTTTGGCTAAAGAGGGTAAGTACGAATTCGATAAACTGCTTTTTTGTCCGGATATATTTTCTGGAATTGATAATTTTATCAAGCAGGTTTTACCCGAAGTAGAAATCATTGAAATTTCTCTTTCTGTTTATCAGAAATTGGCCTATCGCTCAAATACGGAAGGTATATTGGCCGTTGCTAAAATGAAACCAAACACCTTGGAAGAGCTCCGTTTTGAAACAAAAAATCCGCTGGTTTTGGTGGTTGAGTCCCCCGAAAAACCGGGAAATTTAGGAGCTTTGTTGCGTACTGCCGATGCCGCCGGCATAGATGCGGTAATAGTGGGCAACCCGGTTTCCGATTTTTACAATCCCAATGTCATCCGATCGAGTGTGGGAACGGTTTTTACCAATCATTTGGCGATGGCTTCAACATTGGAAGTGATTGCTTTTCTTAAACACCACGACTTCAACATATTTGCGGCAGCACTATCAGCCTCCGAGCCTTATGATTTGCAAAATTATACGGAATCTACCGCTATTGTGGTCGGCACGGAAGCTACAGGGCTTTCCCAACCTTGGCTCACGGCATCTTTCAAAAATATCATAATCCCGATGGAAGGCGCCATTGATTCACTTAATTTATCCGTTTCGGCATCAATTTTAGTTTTTGAGGCCAAACGGCAACGGGGATTTAGCCGTATTTGAATCAGAAAATAACCCCTGGGTTCATATTTAGGTTATTTGCCTTTCTTGAATTCCAATCGGACGGGGTGGTTTTTTAACTCCTCTAAATATTCTTCCATCACAAAAGATTTATTTTCAAAGGCGGGATGCACATTTTTCTTGTTTTGAATGCGCAACAAGCTTGTTATATAACGCCTCGCTGCTTCTTTCGATTCTAAAATCAGCCCCGGCACCGGCACACTGTTTCCTTCTTCGTCTTTAGCTACCATGGTAAAGTAAGACGAATTGCAATGCCTGCAAATGCCTTTGCGAATGTCTTCGGATTCTACCCGGATGCCTATCACCATAGAAGTCCTGCCTACATAATTGACAGAGGCTTTCAAGGTCACCAATTCGCCAACCTCAATCGGATTGAGGAAATCTACCCGCTCAACGCTTGCTGTCACGCAATAACTTCCCGAATGTTTGGATGCACAGGCAAAGGCAATCTGATCCATTAAAGACATGATATAGCCGCCATGGATTTTCCCACTGAAATTGGAATGAGAGGGAAGCATCAACTCAGAAAGTGTAATCGCTGAATCTGAACAGCGTTTGTAGGTTTTTTCCATTGAATCTATTGATTTTAGGGTTTTGAGAAAGTAAGAAATACTTTAAGGGCTCATAGGTTAATCGTAATTCTTGCTAAAACTTAACACAAACGGCTCAAATCTTTTGTCGAATGAAGAAAATAGTGTTTCATCTCGCTATTTCAGAAAATATCTTCTTCTAAAAAAACGAACGAAAACAAATAAAATAAATGGGCAAAAAGATGGAATTAATAGGTTGATAACCTGATAATTTTTTCCACTTTTTTCAATTTTTTCAACATCCAAATAGCTTATGCGATATTGCTTGTTTCTGAGTTTTAAAGGTGTCAAATCATCTAAGAGATAGTTCACTGAATTGAGTAAAAAATCTTTGTTGCCATAGCGGTTTCCAGTCCATTTATCAAAGCCTAGCGGCAGGGATTTCCCTTTATCCAATTGTGATTTGAAAATGTCACCATCTGAAATAACCAACATTTTCGACTTTTTTCCGGTAGATTCAAATGTAGCCAATGGAAAAGGTAAAACCCGGTTTTTATAAGCCGAGGTGAAGGTGCCTTCTAACAATACGGCTACCGGAAAATTTCCCGGGCCGTAATCATCGCTTTCTGTATTGGCTATGGTCTTGGAAATGTCGATAACCACAGGTGCCCCCACTAATTTTGCCAGCATCGAACTTTGCAACAAAATTGTTTTTTTGATTTGGTTGGGCAAAGTATCAATCGATCCGGCAAATTCAAATTTTACTGTTTCAACCCGACTGGTTATGGCGTAGTTTTGATCCGGGATAATCAAGGGAGAATAAACCCACGGAACTGAATTATAGCGTGTTGCATCACCTTCGCCGGAGGTCAAAACAATAGGGGTAGCATATTTGTCTTTGATTAAATTAGAATTGATACGAAGACCGTATTTGAAGAAAAAATCAGCTAAATTTAAGTCTTCGGGTATGCTCAGCATCTGTCCGGACGAGTTGTAAAGGCTGTCTAATTCTGCATTAACTCCATCGAGGCTCCAAAGCATCCTGCCGCCATTCATTACGTATTGATCCAAAACAAGCTTTTCTGCTTCTGAGAAAGCTTCGGTGGGTTTTGCCACGAAAACCAAATCATATTTTTTGATGTCTTCTAAGGTTTTGTAAGGGTTTTTGGCAACTGAATCCAACGTAAAAGGAGCTAAGTTGTAGAAATCCCTTAAGGCACTTAAACCATTTATTAAATAACGATCATCCAATTCGCCATTGCCTTTTAACACGGCTATCGAAGGATATTTTTTCAAAAAGAGCTGGTTCAGTTTGATGCTGAAATGGTATTCTAATTGTTCAACTGAAACGGATACTTGCGCATCATCCTCTGTAAAAGGTTTTTCGGCCAACAGGTTGATGTTTACCACTTTTTTATTGTCAATGGAGGCTACCGCCCAAGGGAAAATGATGGTTTGTGAAAGTTTTCCTTTCTTTTGTTCGCTTATTTGGATGGGTTGCAATCCGAAACCGATGAGTCTGTTTACCACCTCTTCAGATACATCTTCGTCTTCCAGCGGATTGATAAAATTGAAGGATATCAACGGATTGACGGTTCTGAATTCTTCCAAAATCTGCTTCGTTTCCGTTTTCAGTTTACGATAGGATGCCGGTAAATCGCCTCCCAAAAAAACATCGATATAAATTGGTTTGTCAGCTATTTTCAACAAAGCCGCAGTCTCTTCAGAAAGTGTGAACCGCTGATCTTTGGTAAAATCAAACCGATGATAAAATCGGTTGGAAAATAGAACAACTAAACCGACTCCAATCAAGATTTTCGCCGTATTCAAATAAACCTTTTTGGGATGGTAGCTGAATTTGATTGAGATGAGTGCAAAACAAATCCATAAAAAGAAAGTTGTTAAACAGCCAAAATAAACCAAGCTCCGCGAGTCCAAAACTCCTTTTCCTATACTGTCTATGTGATATTTGATACCCAGATTTTCAACAAAGAATTCATAACTACCGAAGGAAAAGAGTTGAATCAACTGCTCAAAACCAAAATAAAAGAAAAATGAAAGTATAACAGCAAAGACAAACGAAAGCAACTGATTGCCCGATAAAAGGCTGCAAAAAACACCCAGAGCACTCAAGGCCGCTGAAAGCAGAATCAAACCAAAATAGGAAGCTGTGGCAGCACTCACATCTAAGTCTTCAGGATTGAGTGCCAATTTCCGGATGGCGTAACAATAGAGTAGCGTAGGCAGAAAAGTGAATACAACAACAGTCCAAACGGATAAAAACTTATTGAAAACCAAATTAAACGCACCGATTGGTTTACTTAATAGGAGTTGGAGCGTGCCGGTTTTTTTTTCTTCCGAAAAACTTTTCATGCTCATGGCGGCTGTTAGGAAAATCATCAGCCAGGGTGCCAATTCAAAAAACAAGCCCAAGTCTGCAAAACCCGAATTGAGCAAATTAAAAGGACCTTCGATTACCCATAAAAACAATCCGGTTGCCAACAAAAAAACAGCTATCACCAAATAGGTTGAAATAGAAGAAAACAACTCTGAAATTTCTTTTTTATAGACGGCAAAATTCATTGGCAAAAATTAATCGACTTTTTTAAATTCGGATAAGCTCCAAGCCTGAGGTTTGTCTTCAAAAAGTGCCTTGGTATATGACCAAACCTGATTGAAGAGTTCAGATTTTCTGTAGTTTTCTAAGGCTGCTTCATTTTCCCAAAAACTATAAGTAAAAAACACGTTGGGAAAATTTATATCCCGATACAGTATCAAGCCCTTGCAACCAGTAAAATGCCGGATTTGATTTTTGTTCACATCGAAGTGATTCAAAAAAGTACCGACTTCGTCTGTTCTGAAATGCATTTTTACGATTCTTGTAAGCATGGTATTTAAATAAAATTGATGGTTACCGTATCCCAATAATTCAATCCCAATAGGGAAGAAGCACCCCCGACGGTTTGTAAATTACTTCTAAAAATTGCCAGCTCCAAATAACCCGAACTGTTGAAAATTGCCAACTTTTCGCCATCGTAATTTCGGTCTTCCTTCGGAATATTAAAATCAATAAAATCGGAATACTTATCATGGATCTTTTTGATTTTGACACTTCTCACACTCAGTATATAGTCTCTGTTTTGACCGATTTTCTCAAACAATGACCGATGAATATTGCTCACCACATTTCCGTAATTGTCAATATAAATAACGGTTCCGATAATTTGATTTGCCTCATTGTTAACAACGGGGATGAGACCGCGGGATTGTTTCATCTCAAAAATTTCTTCTCCCAGTGAATCGATAGGTTCACCGTTTATGAGTTTACAAGCCGTATCAACAAAAACTTCCAAAACGGGAAAGTTACTTTTTGCTGACATTGGATGTTTGAGCTCGATTATTTTTTCAGGCTTTTCTTCTGTGATGATTAAAGAAAGGAGGCCGTTGTTTGCACAGACAAAATAATGTCCGTTGAGCAAAACGGCCAGATGTTTATTTTCAACCGTATATTCCGAATCAATACCGATGATATGAACGGTGCCTTGGGCAAAATGTTTGTAAGTGTTTTTTAAAATGTAAGAAGCTTCCGCACAGTTGAACGGAGAGACTGTGTGCGAGATATCAACAATCCGGACAATATCTGATTTGGAATAAATAGCCCCTTTAACTGCCCCGACATAGTGATCTTTCTCTCCAAAATCAGTAGTCAAAGTTATGGTTGGCATAAATAAATTGTTGATAGTTTTTCAGTTAACGACCATAAATTATCATTAACTTTGTTGTGCAAATCTAAGAAAACTTATCTTTTAAATTTACCTTAAAAACAACTCATTTGAACGAACTTATCATTGAACTCACCGAAGTAAGCCCCAGAGATTTTTTTGGCCAAAATAACGTTAATATTCAAAGCATCAAAAAGTATTTCCCTAAACTTAAAATCATAGCCCGGGGCAACAAAATCATCGCTTTAGGAGATGAAGATGTCTTGGAAGAGTTTGAAATAAAATTCGACAAGCTCACGTCCTATTTCGGAAAATACAACAAATTGGACGACACGGTCATCGAACGCATCCTTACCGAAGTGAACCACAGCACAGAAGAAGCAGATTACGATCAAGTTCTTTTGCACGGCGTGAGCGGAAAACCCGTGAAACCCATGACACCTAATCAGGTGAAATTGGTGCAGATGATTAAGGAAAAAGACTTGGTTTTCGCTGTGGGACCTGCCGGTACGGGAAAAACCTATACGGGTGTTGCCATGGCAGTCAAAGCGCTCAAAGAGAAGCAAGTTAAACGGATTATTTTGACTCGCCCCGCGGTTGAAGCTGGTGAAAATCTCGGTTTTTTGCCCGGCGATCTCAAAGAAAAACTCGACCCCTATATGCAGCCTCTCTATGACGCGCTCCGCGATATGATTCCTCCGGAAAAATTGGTTGCCTATCTCGAAACGGGCGTAATCCAAATAGCTCCGCTCGCCTTTATGCGCGGGCGCACACTCGACCATGCTTTTGTCATACTCGACGAAGGCCAAAACACCACCCACGCGCAGATGAAAATGTTCCTGACCCGGATGGGGAAAAGTGCTAAGTTCCTCATCACCGGCGACCCCGGGCAAATTGACCTGCCACGCCGTGTAATCTCCGGCCTCAAAGAAGCTTTGCTGGTTCTTAAAGATATTGAAGGCATCGGAATCGTATTTTTAGATGATAAAGATGTCATCCGGCATCAATTGGTAAAAAACATCATTGCTGCTTACAAGCATATTGAAAACATTGAAACATCGTGAGGGAAATAATTATTTGTCATGAAATTACCAAATCTGTAAAAACCCGTTTAATCTGTGTCATCAGTTTTCTATAATTAAATTCGTTTTCGATAAATACATAAAAAAAATAATGCAAACCCTCACCCAAACCCGTTTTAATTTCCCTCGGCAAAAATCTGTATATCACGGCAAAGTCCGGGATGTTTATAACATAGACGGCCGCATCCTTGTGATGATTTCCTCTGACCGTATTTCCGCTTTTGATGTTGTTCTCCCGAAAGGAATTCCCTACAAAGGGCAAATCCTGAATCAAATTGCGACCCGATTTATGAACGAAACATCCGATTTGATTCCCAATTGGCTTATCAGCACCCCCGACCCAAATGTGGCGGTTGGTCATTTGTGTAAACCCTTCAAGGTGGAAATGGTTATCAGAGGTTATCTTTCAGGCCACGCCGCCCGTGAATATGTGGCAGGCAAACGCGCTTTGTGCGGTGTAGCCATGCCCGAAGGGATGTCTGTCAATGATGCTTTCCCGCGGCCTATCATCACACCGACTACCAAGGCAGACCAAGGGAAACACGATCAGGATATTTCGAGGGAGGAGATTTTGTCGCGGCAAATTGTGTCTGAATCCGACTACCTTCAATTGGAAGATTACACCCGGAAACTCTTCGCTCGCGGGACAGAAATCGCCAAAAAGCGCGGTTTGATTTTGGTCGATACCAAATATGAATTCGGGAAAACCACAGACGGAAAAATAGTTTTGATTGATGAAATCCACACCCCTGATTCTTCCCGCTATTTCTATGCCGAAGGTTATCAAGAAAGACAAAAAAACAAACAAGAACAGAAGCAACTTTCCAAAGAGTTTGTGCGTCAATGGCTTATAAGTAATGAATTTAGTGGAAAAGAAGGGCAAAAAGTCCCTGAAATGACAGATGATTATGTACAAAGTGTTTCCGAGCGTTACATTGAATTGTACGAACAAATCATGGGTGAAAAGTTTCAAAAAGCACCGATAGACAACATTCAAAAAAGAATTGAAGAAAACGTAATTGCCTTTTTATCTAATCAAATATAATGCGAACCAGACCCCAAATCTTTTGGGTTTGAAATAAGTTCGAAAAGACTAAAAACGGCAAAAAATGTCGTTAAATACTATCTACATGTTTGATAAAATCATTTTTATTGGACAATATTTTTAAAAGGGAAAAACCATCGTTTAGAGTGTAGAAAAAAGGCCTCTTTATTAGTTAACGAAGATTTTTTTTTCATTTTTTGCCGTGATTTGCGGGAAGATTATACCATACGATGCATTAGTCATCATCATGATAATCTCACCTATTCTAAATTAAATAGTCTTTGAAATATTAGGTATAATACTCCTTTACAATCGCTTCTGTTTCGGATAAGTTTTTAAAGACTTCATAGGTTTTTCCCTGGGTACGTAACGCGCCGAGTGTGTTGGCAAATTGAGCAGCTTTCACAGGGTCGTTATAGACCGCAAAACCATAAGCCAAACCGCCTGCAAACGAATCGCCACAACCCGTGGTATCGATTACTTCTTTAACGGGGACAGAAGCGATCCACTCTTTGCGAACTTTGCTGTTTTCCAAAAAATAAGCTACACAACCTCTAGAATCTAAGGTGACATAAAGCACACGAACACCTTTGTTTAATACATAATTGGCAAAATCGTCTAAATGTTCGGTATTGTGCTCATCATAATGACCCATTTCTTCAATCGTGTATTCGTTTTTAAACCAACAACACTGCGACTCTTCAAGGTTCATTTTCAATACATCAATATAAGGAAGCCACTCGTCGCGGTCTATCCAAAATTTGCGTTCCCGGCTGCCGTTTATATTCATCGAAGTCGTCGGCCCATGCGCATCAAAAATAACAATCCCTTGGCTGTTTTTTTTAATATACTGAAGCGTACTCAATGAAATTTCAAAATCAGTAATCGGCACAAAAACAAACGCATTGGCATCCATAAAAGAGGCAACATCTTCCGGCAATATCGGATTCATAAAAGCAGTCTGCTTCTCAAGCCGATTATTTTGATCCAAAAAACGCAACTCGATGACCGAACCCCTGTCTTGTTTACAACAAAGCCCCGAAGTATCAATGTTTGCATAATCTTTGAAAAGATTGACCACAGCTTGATGATCTTTTTTATGCAGGTGGGATATGGGTATGACCTGCCCGTTTTCCTCCAATAATTTAGCTAGTGCTATGGTCGGATGGGTGGCACAACCATATTTCTGTATGGTTTCATTTTTGTAAGTGAGGATGGTATCTCTTGGAATTGGACCAATTACAGCTATTTTGTACATATGAAATTTGATTTAAACTTTATTATTATGCCGATACCTGACGCAGCTACACTGACTACTGATTGCGAATTCGAAAAAAATTCGAACTTGAATAACAAATATATCAAAATTCGATGGATATTATTGTCAAAAAAATTGAGGAAACAACTGTTAATTATTTTTCCCTTTTGAGTTTTGAACAATTCTCATTAATATTCTCATTAGTTAAATAATCAAAAATAGAAATCTACATTTTTTAAAATATCCGTAAATTGCGTTCATAATATACACAGTTTGATTGCTATCAAACATTACAACAATTTAAAGGTTTGAATCATCGAACATTACAAAATATGCAACAAATAACACCTTATAAAACCAAGCAAAACGTACGCATCGTTACAGCAGCTTCGCTTTTCGACGGGCATGATGCAGCCATCAACATCATGCGACGCATCATTCAGTCCACCGGCGTAGAAGTAATTCATTTAGGACATGACCGAAGTGTGGAAGAGGTAGTGCATACTGCCATTCAGGAAGATGCACACGCCATCGCGATGACCTCTTACCAAGGCGGGCACAATGAATATTTCAAATACATGTTTGATTTGCTTCAGCAAAAAGGTGCACCCCAAATCAAAATATTTGGTGGCGGAGGCGGAGTGATTCTTCCCGAAGAAATCAAGAGTTTGATGGATTATGGCATCACGCGAATTTACACACCCGATGACGGCAGAGCGATGGGATTGCAAGGAATGATTAATGATTTGGTTGAAAAGGCCGATTTTAACTTGCGTGAAATCCCACCGAACATTGACCTCAAATCAGCCTTAAAAAACAAACATAAAAACATCATTGCCCGTTTGATTTCATTGGCAGAAAACGAACCTGAGACTTTTCATAAATTGTTTACTAAGATTAAAAAACCAGCCAAAAAATCCCCCGTGTTGGGTATCACAGGAACCGGCGGTGCGGGAAAATCTTCCTTAATTGATGAGCTCATTCGACGATTTATAGCCGATTTTCCGGATAAATCCTTAGGTATCATCTCGGTCGATCCGTCCAAGCGTAAAAGTGGTGGTGCCTTATTGGGCGACCGTATCCGAATGAATGCGGTCAACCACCCAAATGTGTATATGCGTTCGTTGGCAACGCGCCAATCTAATTTGGCTCTGTCAAAATATGTCGAAGAAACTGTTGAAATTCTCAAAGCTGCCGAATATGACCTTATAATTCTTGAAACTTCCGGAATCGGGCAAAGCGATACGGAAATCATCGAACATTCGGACGTGTCGCTCTATGTGATGACACCGGAGTTTGGAGCAGCTACGCAATTAGAAAAAATAGACATGCTCGACTTTGCCGATTTGGTAGCCATCAACAAATTTGACAAGCGTGGCGCGGCAGATGCCTTGCGGGATGTTAAAAAACAATTTCAGCGCAACCACCAGCTTTGGGAAACTGATTTGGACAAATTGCCTGTGTTCGGTACGATAGCTTCGCAATTCAATGACCCGGGTATGAACGCACTCTACCGCTCCGTCATAAATAAAATCGTCGAAAAAACAGGTGCTGCCCTCCCCTCCACCTTTCACGCAAGTGGCGAAATGAGCGAAAAAATATACATCATACCGCCCAACCGCACGCGCTATTTATCTGAAATATCGGAAAATAACCGAGCTTACGACAAAATTGCTTTTTCGCAGGCAGATATAGCACAAAAACTTTATGGCATATATAAAACCATCGAAAGTTTAATCGGCATAAAACCTATTTTACACAAAAACGGCATGGAAGATTTGTCAATCTCAGACCATAAAAGCAAAATAGAGAATGACAACTTTTTAAAACTTTTGATGAATCAATTTGAAAAAATTAAAGTTGATTTATTTTCCAAAAACTGGGATTTGATTTGCCAATGGGAAAGTGTTAAACTTCAGTATAAAAATCCTGCATACACATTCAAAGTCAGAGGGCAAGAAATCAAAGCAGAAACCCATACACGTTCGCTTTCTGGTTTGCAAATTCCGAGAGTATCGTTGCCGGTCTATCAAGCTTGGGGCGATTTGTTGCGCTGGCAATTACAGGAAAATCTGCCAGGAGAATTTCCTTATACCGCCGGCTTGTATCCGTTCAAAAGACAAGGTGAAGATCCAGCCCGAATGTTTGCCGGCGAAGGCAGCCCCGAACGGACTAACAAACGTTTTCATTACGTCAGCCTCGGGCTACCCGCCAAAAGGCTTTCCACCGCCTTTGACAGTGTGACACTCTACGGGCACGACCCACACATCCGGCCGGATATTTACGGAAAAATAGGCAATGCCGGAGTTTCTGTCTGCTGCCTAGATGATGCCAAAAAACTGTATTCCGGTTTCGACCTCACCGATCCATCAACTTCTGTCAGCATGACCATCAACGGGCCTGCTCCCATGTTGCTGGCTTTTTTTATGAATGCAGCCATCGATCAGAATTGCGAAAAATACATACGAGAAAATCAATTAGAATCATTGGTGGAAGAAAAGTTGAAAGCGCGATACGAGAAACGTGGATTGGAACGGCCACAATACCGCAGCGAAAACAAGATTCCGTTAGGAAGTAACGGCCTTGGTTTGTTGTTACTCGGCGTTACCGGAGATGAAGTTCTCTCTCCAGATGCCTATCAACAAATCAAAATAGATACCATCCAACAAGTTCGCGGTACCGTACAAGCTGATATTCTCAAAGAAGACCAAGCACAAAACACTTGCATATTCTCAACAGAATTTGCCCTCCGGCTGATGGGCGATGTGCAACAATATTTCATCGAAAACAAAGTTCGGAATTTTTATTCGGTTTCTATTTCGGGCTATCACATAGCCGAAGCGGGAGCCAACCCGATTACGCAGTTAGCCTTTACCTTATCTAATGGTTTTACTTACGTGGAATATTATTTGAGTCGCGGTATGCAAATTGATGATTTCGCGCCTAATCTTTCTTTTTTCTTTTCCAACGGAATCGACCCGGAATATGCCGTCATTGGCCGGGTAGCCCGAAGGATTTGGGCCAAAGCGATGAAGAAAAAATACGGAGCTAACAAGCGTTCGCAGATGTTAAAATACCACATTCAGACCTCAGGTAGGTCGCTTCATGCACAAGAAATAGATTTTAACGACATACGCACCACCTTGCAAGCCTTGTATGCTATTTATGACAACTGCAATTCGCTACATACCAATGCTTACGACGAGGCCATCACTACGCCCACCGAAGAATCTGTTCGGAGAGCGATGGCAATCCAATTAATTATCAATAAAGAACTGGGTTTAGCAAAAAACGAAAACCCGATTCAAGGCTCATTTATCATCGAAGAACTCACCGACTTAGTGGAAGAAGCTGTGCTTTTGGAATTTGACAAGATTTCCGAGCGTGGAGGAGTCTTGGGTGCGATGGAAACTATGTATCAGCGTTCAAAAATTCAGGAAGAAAGTATGTATTACGAAACGCTCAAACACAACGGCGTATTCCCTATAGTCGGTGTGAATACATTTTTGAGTAGCAAAGGTTCGCCAACGGTACTTCCCGGAGAGGTCATCCGCGCAACTGAGGAAGAAAAAATAAACCAAATAAATACCTTGAACACGCTTCACAAAACTTTTGAAAAAGAATCGGAAGTTGTGTTAAACCAACTTGTGGAAGTTGCAGTCAACAACGGAAACATTTTCGCGTACTTGATGGAAGCTGCTAAAGTTTGCTCTTTGGGGCAAATCACCAAAAAAATGTTTGAGGTCGGCGGGCAATACAGAAGAAATATGTAACACGTTGTTAACCTGAGTTCGATTATTTTTATAATGGATACAAAAACCGTCAATTCGAGTGCTTTGATCCCAAGAATTTGGGAGGAAAGTGTATCGAGAATAGGATTTTGTACCCAAAATGCTGGTTTTCGATACAAAATTCTTCTCGGAATTTCACTCAAACTGACGCATTTTGGATTAGTCGAATTCTTGTTGTTAGGATTGGAGATTGAATACAGAATGCTAAGGATTTGTTTTACAGCTTATAAAACCAAAACCTATCCATTGTCATTATTCAGTTAAATTGAGTCCCCACTCCACTTTGTCTCCGGGTTTTAGTTGCCATTGGCCGCTTAGCCCAGCGTTGATTTCCAATACATACTGAACCGGTTTTTCGGATGGAAGCGAAGTTTCATCCAAAGGTTTGGCATTTTTTTGAATATTGACAATCTGATGATTTTCATCAATAAAAATAATATCCAAAGGAATCAGTGTATTTTTCATGTAAAAAGAATGCATACTTGGCTCGGGAAAGATAAACAACATAGCTTGATTGTCTTCCATACTTTCGCGATACATCAACCCGGTTTGAATTTCATAGTCATCGTCCGAAATTTCGATAGCCAATCGCTGAATTGTGTCTTTGGAGGTCGCGTCAATTATCCACAAATCAGCATTATGTTGAAAAGTGATGGGTTTGGTTTTGATGCTTTCCGAATGGTTTTTCTCCTTGCAGGACACCCACAGAAGAGCAATAAAAAGGAGGGCGACAAATCTATTCAAAACTAAATTTTTGATGTTCTAAAAAGCAGATAAAAACCGAGCAAAATAAAAGGAATACTCAGCCATTGCCCGGTGGAGAAAATACCCAGAGAAGTTTCGAAACCGCCTTGGCTTTCTTTGACAAATTCGACCAAAAAACGGACAGACCAAAGCAACACGAAAAAAAGGCCGAGCAAATACCCCGGTTGGTTTCTTTTTCCGGTTTTCCAATAGGTGTAATATAAGATTAGAAAAACAAAAATATACCCAAACGCTTCGTATAACTGAGCCGGGTGGCGCGGATACGATTCTCCTAAATTTTTAAAAACCACCCCCAAAGGGAAACTCTCGGAAACCGGCCGGCCGACAATTTCGGAATTGAAAAAATTACCAAGCCTGACAAAAATTGCTCCGGAAGCAACCGTAATTACGACACGATCAAGCACCCAAAGCAAAGGTTTGTGTATTACATTCTTGCTGTACAAATACATGGCGATAATCATACCGATAGCTGCACCATGGCTTGCCAATCCCTGATATCCTGTGATTCTGAAAGGGTTGAACTTTACCGGAAGCAGGATGCCAAGCGGATCGTTGATAAATTCTTCAGGCTCGTAGAATAAAAAATGTCCGAGACGTGCGCCAACCAAAGTGGCAACGACGGCATAAATGAAAATGGAATCTAATTTTTCTATAGCTATTTTTTCATAGAGAAAGATTTTTTTCATCAAAAACCATCCAGTCGTGAACGCAACAACAAACATCAGACTGTAAAACCGGATAATAAAAAAGCCGAGGTCAATCCCTTCACTCGGACTCCAATAGATACTCAATAAGTTCATATATTTTAATTTGGCGCGTTAAAATTAACCATTTAAAAATGATGTATCACTTGAATTTAGAAGTTTTTTCAAGTTCATTTATATTTTTTCACACCTGCTCTAATGGCTACTTTCAAATCGTTTTCGGAAGGGGGGATGGGGCAGGAATATTTTTCGTTATAAGCACAATAAGGATTGTAAGCTCGGTTAAAATCGAGTATGACTTTATTGCCAATTGGATTTTCAACATCCAAATATCTGCCACCACCGTAAGTTTCTTCGCCATTGGTCAAATCTGTAAACGGAACGAAAAGTGTGTGTTTTTCTTCAACCGTGGCTTGAAAATCTATGTTTTGATAAATATTTAATTTGAATTTTTTTTCTTGAAGCTCGAATTCGGCATAACCATATTTCACATAAACCGGCTTGCGACCGGTGGTGGTTTTCATCAAAAAAGGAGATTCCGCAGGTGTTCTGATAAACTTAGCTTCAACGTAATATGCCGCATCGATCGGAAAATAATTCAAACCTTTAAAACCGAATAAATCTTCTGGCTTGAGAGGTGTTTTATCTCTTTTAAAAAAATATTTATTGATTTCTTTCCTGTGCTTTTCGTTTTCGGAAACAAAATCTTTGGGTTGGGCAATTGTCCATTGAAAACTCAAAAACAGAAATATAAATAATACCTTTTTCATTCTAAATCTTTTTACAAAAATACAACCCTTTATTTTAAAATTAAAAAAAGAGCTCGATTACAGCTTGTA
>Ga0210024_1000362_pt1 | contig 40427 bp, 35 predicted proteins | sample CryGeymeta201525_FD_183988 | JGI IMG/M metagenome (GOLD analysis project Ga0210024, IMG submission 183988) | Groundwater microbial communities from Crystal Geyser aquifers in Utah, USA - Crystal Geyser metaG 2015-25 (SPAdes) (version 2) | ecosystem: Environmental > Aquatic > Deep subsurface >...
AAAGAGGAATTACAAAATCATGTCTCACTTTCGAATTACCGGAGGAACGAATTTATTTTTAAGGAAGGCGATAAACCAAATGGGTTGATTATCCTGGTTGATGGAAAGGTCAAAATTTACAAGGAAGGTGTCGGAGGCCGCGAACAAATTATTCGCATGGCCAAACCGCTCGGTATCATTGGTTACAGGGCGCTGTTAAGCAACGAAATCCATATCGCTTCGGCTTTAACACTCGAGGAATCGGTGATTTGCAGTATCAGCGCTGATTTTATTATGAATTGGGCCTTAAAAAACAGCGATTTCTCCTTTAAAATTATTCAGAAACTGGCGCGCGAATTGGCTTTCTCGAATGGCAGAATGGTTACTTTAACCCAGAAACATATCCGTGGTCGGCTGGCGGAATCGCTAATGCTTTTAAAAGACAAATATGGCGTTGAAAACGATGGCACTACACTTCGGGTGTATCTGTCGAGAGAGGATATTGCCAACTTATCAAACATGACCACTTCGAATGCAATACGCACACTTTCCACTTTTGCCAGTGAAAAGGTGATTGCCATCGACGGCAGAAAAATTAAAATCTTGGATGCAAACCGGCTTGATCGGGTCAGTAAGTTAGGATAATTGTTAAGTTCAAAGTTTAAGGTTTCGGGTTCAGAGTTTAAAAATGACCAGTGACCAGTGACCAATGATCAATGATAAGTATCCAGCATCCAGCATCACTCCTGTAAATAAACCCGCTTTACCCTTTGCGAAATTCCGGTTAATATTTCGTACGGAATTGTTCCTGCTTTTTCGGCTAATTCAGTAATTGGAATGTTGGGGCCAAAAATCTCCACTTTTTCCCCAGGTTTTACACCTATTCCGGTAACATCGAGCATCAGCATATCCATGCATATATTTCCAATTATCGGAACACGCTGGCCGTGAATAAATGCCTCGCCATTTTTGTTCCCCAGTTTGCGGTCGAGCCCATCGGCGTAGCCAAGCGGAACAATGGCAATTTCACTTTCTGCCGAAATTTTCCCTTTTCTGCTGTAACCAATTGTTTCTGTCGATGTTACTTTTTTTATCTGCGAAACTGTACTTCTTAAAGTTCCAATATTCTGCAATGGCAAACCTGTGTTCGAAATGCCGTACAAACCAATTCCCAGCCGCACCATTTCAAACTGTTTATCAGCAAACCGTTCAATTCCGGCAGAGTTTAAAATATGCCTGTCGATTTTGTAAGGGAATGACTTTAAAACCATTCCGGCAATCTCCTCAAAGCGCGAAATCTGTTCTGTTGTAAACGGGTCGAAGCTACTGTCATCGCTGGCTGCCAGGTGTGAGAAAACCGAAATCACTTTAATCCGGTTGCTCCCTTTTACGAATTGAATGGCTTCCGTTATTTCGGCATCGGTTTTAAATCCCAGCCGGTTCATTCCCGTGTCAATTTTCAGATGAACCGGAAAATCATGCAGCCCGTTTTGAGAAACTGTTTTTATAAAATTCTTCAGCAGTTCAATGCTGTAAATATTGGGTTCGAGCCGGTAGTCGATAATTTGCTGAAAACTATGCTGTTCGGGGTTCATAACAATTACCGGTATTTGAATTCCGGCATTTCTGAGCAGAACGCCCTCGTCGGTTACTGCAACGGCAAGGTAAGCAACGTTTTGGTATTGCAGCGCACTGGCAATTTCAACATCGCCGCTGCCATACGAAAAAGCTTTTACCATTACCATGATTTTGGTTTCTGGCCGAAGCAGTTTTTTAAATACGTTCAGGTTGTGTACAATCGCGTTCAGATCGATTTCAAGTTGAGTTTGATGCGCTTTAAACTGCAAAAGCTGCGATATTTTTTCGAAAGTAAACTGGCGGGCGCCTTTAATTAAAATGGCAGCCGACTGAAAACGGGTTCGGTTAAATTGTTTTTCAAAATCGGCCAGCGAATCGAAAAATGATTTCCGCATCGAAAACATATCTGAATACCCCGAAATTTCGGTGCCAATACCAATAATTTCATCCATATTCCAGTCGGTGAGCAACTTGTTAACCTGCCGGTACAATTCGGCTTTGGGCAGACCGGTTTGTTGAATATCCGACAAAATAACCTGCTTGTACAGATGCGATTTTGCAGCCTGTTGGTTTAAAACCGACAAAGCGATGGCGAGCGAGTTTAAATCGGAGTTGTAATAGTCGTTCACCAGCAGGCAGTTATTGATTCCCTGTTTGATTTCCAATCGCATTTCAACCGGGTACAGTTTTTCGAATTCGGGCAAAAGCGCCGGTAAATTGCAGCTTAAAACACTGGCCGCTGCAAAACAATGACAGGCATTTTCAATAGCCGAATCATCGGTAAACGGTATTTTAAATGGGTGTTTTTTATTTTTTAATGTTGCTGTTATTCCGGTAAACCCGTTTTCTTTTTTTGCTGAAAAAGAAATAGTTGCTTCGGAATTTGTAAGTGACCAATCAACTTTTTCAATTGAATGGACCGCGCAAAATTCTTCAGCAAGATTTTTAATAATTTCCGAACCTGAATTATAAATCAGTTTTTTGCAATGCGTGAATAGGAGCAACTTTTCTTCCACTTTTTGCTGAAGTGATTCAAAACCTTCCTGGTGTGCATCGCCGATGTTGGTGAAAATGCCAATGGTTGGCCGGATAATTTCAGCCAGGTTTTGCATTTCTCCGGGTTGCGATATTCCGGCTTCAAAAATGCCAAGTTCGTAACCGCTGTCCATCAGTAAAACCGAAAGCGGAACGCCAACCTGTGAATTGTAGCTTTTCGGGTTCCTGACAATTTTAAATTCATGGGCCAAAATAGGGTAAATCCACTCTTTTACAATGGTTTTACCATTACTTCCGGTAATTCCAACTACCGGGTAATTCTGCTGTTTTCGAACAAACGCGGCCAGTTTTTGCAGCGCTGCAGTTGTGTTTTTAACTAAAATAAAATTGGCTTTTTTACTGATTACCGAGGCATCGGAAACCAAAAAAGCAGTTATTCCTTTTTCAATCAGGTTTGGAATGAATGAATGGCCATTATTTCGGGGGCCGGTTAACGCAACAAAAACCACGTTTTCTCCCCTGAAATAGTTGCGGCTGTCGGTTACAATTTGCGTAATATGTTGGTTGCTGAAATTTGATCCTTTTATCAGTTCTGCATTTAAAACAGTTGCAATTTCAGATAAAGTAAAACTGGTCATTGATTCTTGTTTATTGAATAGAGATAATTATCAATGTGGCTAAAGCCCATTTCATCAGCAATTTATCAAAACCGTCAGCTAAAGCTGACGGCAATAAAACTGCAAAAGAGTTGATTTTATTGCCGTTCACTTTAGTGAACGGATTTGTTGAATGCGGTTGCAAAGGGGTTTTTAACCCCATTCCGAAATTTTTATCCATAACAACGAAAGTCTAATTCAGTTTGTTCACTTCGCGAAAACAGCCCCTGCAAAGTGGTTCGTAAATATCTTTTTCGCCCAGTAAAACTGTTTGTTCTTTTTCCGACAACCGGTGCGAAAATTGCGCAATATTGCCACATTTTACACAAATTGCGTGTACTTTGGTAATGTGGTCGGCCACCGCCATTAACTTGGGAATTGGCCCAAACGGAACTCCCTTAAAATCCATGTCAAGTCCGGCAACAATGACCCTGATTCCCATGTTGGCCAGTTTTACCGCCACATCAACCAACCCTTTATCGAAAAACTGGGCTTCGTCAATTCCTATCACATCCACGTTGCCGGTAAGCAGCAGGATGTTGGCCGAATTCCCAACCGGAGTGGATTGAATGGCATTTTCGTCGTGCGAAACAACTTCGGTTTTCGAGAACCTGACATCAATTTCGGGTTTGAAGATCTCAACTTTCTGGCGCGCAATTTTTGCCCGTTTCAGCCTTCTGATTAATTCCTCGGTTTTGCCCGAAAACATCGAGCCAGCAATCACTTCAATTGAACCTACCTTTTTACGGTTATGTATGTTTTGCTCAATAAACATCGATTTGGCGAGAATTTAGTACTTTTGCAAAAGTAAAATTTAAAACTTTGGCTTGCGCAAAATGGAAAATAAAAAGCTGCTGAAATATCTGCTGAAAGATTTAAGCGAATTGGATGAAATGTTCTCTGAAAAAGGAAAAAACAGTTTCGACGATCTTGAAATGGAATTTATTCAAAATCGGGTTTCAGGAGCAAAAAATTTGGTGCAAATGTTTTTTGAACATGAAAATGAGGTGACGAAAGAATCTCATCAGGAGATGAAACAGGAACATAAAACTGAAATTCAGGAAACACCAAAAACAAAAGAAAACGAACCGGAAGTAAGTGAGGAAAAATTGCCCGGAAACCGTTGGCTGGAAGCAAATTCAGCAATAAAAAACAATGCAGGTGAAGTTGTAGTTCAGGAAAAAGCACATGAAACTAAAACAGAAGAGAAAATTCAGGTGGTTGAGAATAATATTGCAGCGCCAGAATTAGTTGCGGTTACTGAAGCTGAAATCCGGGTTCAAATTGATGAAGAACATACAATTCAAGTAAACAAGTTGGAACAGGTTGCTGTTCAGCAGGAGTTGCAAATGGAAGATGAAGAACCGGTTGATATTCACCATAAACGGCTTGGCGATAGCTTTTTAAAGGAAAAGTCGGTAAACGATATCATATCGGCAGACTTTTCAAACCTGGAGCACAAACTTTCGAACCGGTCGGTTACAAGTATTCAGTCGGCAATTGGTATTAACGACAGGTTTCAGTACATCCGCGAATTGTTCGAGGGCAGCGCCGATAATTTTGGAAAAACTGTCGCCGATCTCGATTCAATGAACGACATTAAGGAAGCAGTAAATTATTTGCAGACCCATTTTAAATGGAAGAAAAACGAAACCAGCCTTAAATTTGTAAACCTCATCAAAAGGCGGTTTCCCAATGAGTGATGCAGGAAAGCTGGTTTTGGTGCCAACACCCATTGGTAATCTCGGCGATATCACATTCCGGGCAGTTTCGGTTTTGAAAGACGCTGATATCATTTTGGCTGAAGACACCCGAATTTCGTCGCGGTTGCTGCACCACCTCGAAATTGATAAAAAACTGTGGGTCCACCATAAATTCAATGAGCACAAAGCGGTTGGTCCGCTGGTTGCCAAAATTCAGGAAGGAAATAAAATTGCCCTGATTACCGATGCGGGAACACCCGGCATTTCAGACCCTGGTTTTTTGCTGGTGCGCGCCTGTATTGAAAATGGGGTGGAAGTGGAGTGTTTACCCGGCGCAACCGCTTTGATACCAGCGCTTGCCGTGTCGGGTTTACCCACCGACAAGTTTGTTTTCGAAGGATTTCTGCCGCAAAAAAAAGGCCGGCAAACCCGTTTGTTTCAGTTGGCCGAAGAATCGCGGACCATGGTTTTTTACGAATCGCCGTTTCGTTTGGTAAAGGCGTTGTCGCAGTTTGCCGAACATTTTGGAAGTGAACGCCGGTGCTGTGTTTGCCGTGAGATCAGTAAAATGTTTGAAGAAATTAAGCGGGGAACCGTTCAGGAACTTGTACAATATTACACTGCCCATCCGCCCAAGGGCGAAATTGTGATTGTGGTGGAAGGAAACCGAGATGAAAAGAATTAGCGGGTAATTTTCATTTGGTCAAATAAGGAAATAAAAATAATGCCATTTCAAACACCCTTCGACTACCTGCCTTTGCCGTCAGGCAGGCGCTCAGGGTGACCGTCAGACTGAGCGTAGTCGAAGTCTGGTTTAATAACTAAACTGCATCAAAACAATAATCAATAGATGAATAAAAAGTACACCCACATCTTTTTTGACCTCGACAATACCCTTTGGGATTTCGAAACCAACTCGCGAAATGCCATGCTTGTTACTTTTCACCTGTTTAATCTTCAAGCCTCGTGTGATTTTCACCTGTTTTTCGAAACTTACACCAAACACAATGATTCGCTTTGGCTGAGTTACCGGAACAATGGGTTACTAAAGAAAGATTTAACAAGACTTCGTTTTCAGAATACATTTGACGATTTGGAGATTAAAGGTATTGATGCTTATAATATGAACGAACTATATTTAAATGAAATGCCAAACCAAAAAACACTAAACGAAGGGGTAATTGAAATTTTGAACTATTTGAAAAAGAAAAGGTACCAACTTTTTATTATAACCAACGGTTTCAAGGAAGTTCAGCGCGAGAAAATTGAAACCTCGGGATTGAAACCATTTTTCGAAAAAATCTTTATTTCCGAAGAAATTAAATCACCCAAACCCGAACGTGCAATTTTTGAATATTCAATTAAATCGGCAAATGCACGGAAAAGTAGCAGTATAATGATTGGCGATGACTGGGAAGTTGATGTTTTGGGAGCGGTTAATTGCGGAATAGACGCCGTTCATTACCAAAACAGCCCTGTGCAAAACCTGACAAAAGTCAGAAATCAAATTAACAAGGCATGTTTGATATATAAAATCGGGGCGATAAGTAATCTAAGCACGATTTTATAATTTCCTTTTTTAGTGTTAGTTAGCCAATTAAAAAATTAAACTTTCGGGTGTCACGTTAAAATTTTTTTTATTTTGATTGGCGAATAGTTTCTTTTTTTAAATTTGTCATGGTTAACGAATTTTAACAAATGTTGTTGCTGGGGGATTTGGCGAATATCAAAAAGTATAATTTTTAAACTAAACATTTGTGTGAATTTAATTTGAGTTGTTTAGAGAATGATTTTTATAAATTTTATAGCTGTTTAATTATTAATTTAAAACTATTTCTATGAAAAAAATTGCATTTTTTTTGTCGATAATGCTTTTCATGGGAACTGTGTTTGTTTATGCTCAAACGAAGAATATAACCGGAACGGTTACTTCGAATGATGATAATCAGCCCATTCCCGGAGTTTCGGTATCAGTAAAAGGAACAACAGTCGGGACTGTTACAAATCTCGATGGGGTGTTCGATCTTTCTATACCGCAGGATGCCAAAGCATTGGTATTTAGTTTCATTGGTATGAAAAACTATGAGGTTGAAATTGGTACACAAACTAATTTTAGTGTTAAAATGGAAACCGATGTTTTCGGTATCGATGAAGTGGTTGTAACTGCACTGGGGATTTCCAGAGAGAAAAAATCCCTGGGTTACGCTGTTCAGGATATTTCTTCAGAAGAAATATCACGTGCCAACAACCCCAACCTGATTACTTCACTGTCAGGAAAGCTCGCCGGGGTTGAAGTTCGTCAGTCGTCAGGTATGCCCGGTGCACCGGCAACAGTGCTAATCAGGGGCGCACGTTCATTCGATGGTAACAACCAGCCATTGTATGTGGTTGATGGTATGCCAATTACCAGTAATCCTGACTATGATCAAAATGTAACCGGAGCTTATTATTCAAATCGTTCCATCGACATCGATCCGAATGATATTGAATCAATCAACGTGTTGAAAGGCCAGGCTGCTGCTGCATTGTACGGATTAAGGGCATCAAATGGTGTTATTGTTATTACAACCAAAAGTGGCAAGGGAGCAACTAAAGGTGATCCAACAGTAACACTGACAACATCAATAACCTCGGATGTTATTTCAAGGTTGCCCGATGTCCAGCAAACTTATGCACAAGGTTATTATGAAGATTTCTATAGTGCCTTTTCTTATTCGTGGGGTCCAAAAATATCTGATTTGCCAAAGATCCCAAAATTAGGAGGAGATGCACTTGGCCAACCCGGAAAATGGTGGGATCCGTACAAAGGAAGTTGGCAAGACCCGATGGCCTATAATAATGCAGAAGGATTTTTCCAAAGCGGGCTTACCCAATATTATGGTGCAAATGTCAGCAATTCTACTGAAATTGCAGATTATTCCATTGGATTAAGCGCTACAAACCAGGACGGTGTTGTACAGAATACCGGAATGAAAAGATATACAGCCAAAATGGCTGCTTCATTCAAATTAGGAGACAAATGGAGATCAGGCTTTTCAGGAAACTATTCAGATGTTGACTTACAGAAACTACCTTCCGGTAACTCAAGTTACCTGTTCACAGTAATGGGGGCTCCGGCATCATTCGATTTAATGGGAACTCCTTACCACATGGAAGGCCCACTTGGCGAATACAGACAGATTTCTTACCGCCGCGGCAGTGTTGGTGAAAACCCAAGATGGGCAGTGATGAACAACCATTTTCTTGAAACAACCCGTCGTTTCTTTGGAAATACATACCTCGAATTTAAACCTGCAGATTGGGTTAATTTGCGGGGCCAGTTGGGAGTTGACACTTATTCAACCGACAACGAAGATTTATACCAAAAAGGTAGTGCTGGTACCGGTCAGGTTTTGCCAACAGCAGGCGATTATACGTCGCCAACGAAAACTACGTTTGGTTACAGAGAACCCACAGGAGGTTCCATCGATAATTATGGTGTGATGCGGAGTAATATTAACTCATTGTTTACAGCTACATTTAATTATGATTTTAATGAAGACCTCTCCGGTACGTTAATTATTGGTAACGAATTCAGGGATGAAACCAGCCGGTCATGGACCATGACGGGAACAGGTTTTACCATTCCCGGATGGAACAACATGTCGAACACTACCACCCAAACTGCTGATGAATCTAAAGGGCGTTTTCGTTCGGTAGGTAACTTTGCCAATCTTGCAATGGATTACAAAAGCATGTTGTATTTGAACCTGTCGGGACGTTACGATGTTGTATCGAGCATGCCAACCAATAACCGGTCATTCTTCTACCCTTCTGTTTCTCTTGGATTCGTTTTTACCGAACTGGAAGCATTAAAAGACAATACTACACTTCCTTACGGGAAAATACGTGCTTCATTTGCACAGGTTGGACAGGCAGGTTCATATAATCAGCCAACCTACTATCAGGGTGGAGCAGGCAGTGGTTTTTTAGATGATGGTATTACCTATCCGTTGGGTGGTGTATCTGGTTTTCGTCAGAATACAACCGTTTACGACCCAAATCTGAAACCACAAAATACAAAAAACTATGAGTTGGGTATCGAAATGAAATTTCTGAAAAACCGCCTTGGATTTGACTACACCTATTCAGACCAATTGGCAACTGATCAGATTTTCAGTGTACCAATGGCAGGATCAACAGGATATGCCAATTTTGTAACCAATGCCGGTGAAATGTCATCAGTGGCTCACGAAGTGATGTTAAATATTATACCAGTTCAAATGAACGATTTTGAATGGGTAATCAGCGCAAACTTTACAAAAATAACAAACAAGGTTGTGGAATTGGCACCGGGTATTGAAAGCGTAAGTCTCGCAGGTTATGTAACTCCTAACGTTCGTGCTTATGCCGGTTATACCTATCCTACAATTTATGGTTTGCAAATGGCACGCGATGATCAGGGCAGAATTTTGATCGATGATGACCCGGATAGTTATTATTATGGCTATCCAATGGAAGGTGAAACAGGTAAAATTGGTGATGTTTCTCCCGATTTCATAATGGGCATCACTAATACTTTCAGGTACAAATTCATTACCTTATCTGCACTGTTGGATTGGAAACAGGGTGGAGATATTTATTCAGGAACAAACCGTTTGATGGCCTTGTACGGTTCTGCCGGATTTACCGAAGATCGTACTTCAACTTTTCAATATAAAGACACTGAAAATGCAAAAGGCGATGGAGTTCTTTCCGATGGTTCACCAAACAATATTACCAGAGGTGGCCCTGATGATATTGAAGCTTATCCTGATTTTTATTCAGATATTTTCGGTAGCATCGATGAAATGGCAGTTTATGAAACTTCATATTTGAAATTAAGAGAAGTTGCTTTAACATTTGACCTTCCGCGTAAAATTCTTGAACCTGTAAAAATGAGTGCAGCAACTATTAGTTTTGTTGGACGTAACTTCTTGCTATGGACTACTTTGCCAAACGTTGATCCTGAAACTTCTCAGGGTATGGGCAACGGACAAATGGGATTTGAATATATGTCATTGCCTCAAACCAAATCTTATGGGGTTACGCTTAATTTAACTTTTTAATTCTAAAAATTAAATGAATATGAAAACATTAAAAATATTATTGATAGTTCTTCTTTCATCGGTTGTTTTCTCATGCAGTGAAGAAAAAATGGATGAAATTAATATGGAACTGAATGACGCTTTGGATATGAGTGTGCAGAGCATGCTCCCTGATATTATTTTGAAAAGTGGTTTCGAAACTGCTTCCACAGATATCGCATGGTATGCAACAGTTTATATCGAGCACAGCGCCGGAACATGGGCACAATCGATAGATGCCGATAAAAGGATTGGCCAGACGGCTGCTACATTATTTAATAATAATTGGAACAGCCTTTATGATGTATTGAATATTTGCAAAGACGTAATCACTAAAACAGCTCCTGACGGACCGGAACCTGACAACCAGTTTGCTCGTGGTGTAGCTCAGATATTAACTGCTTATAACCTTGCAATGGTTACCGACATGTGGGGCGAAGTGCCATGGACAGAAGCATTGTTGGGGCCTGCAAACCTGCAACCAATATACGACAATCAATCTTCGTTATATCCTGTTATTCAGCAATACCTTGATGACGGAATTGCAAGTATTACATCTGCCACAAATGTTTCGGGTGTTGGCGATTATGCTTATAATGGCGATAAAGCCAAATGGATTAAAGCAGCAAACTCGTTAAAAGCAAGATATTACCTGCGTTTGTCGAATGTTGACAATCAGGCTGCATCAAAAGCGTTGGGTGTTATTTCGAAAGGCTTTGCCACAAGTACGGATAATTTTTATTTTAAAGCTTATGAAGCTACTGCAACCGGCGAAAATGCCTGGTTCCAGTTTATGAACGACAGATCGCATTTATCGGTTGGTAAAACTTTATATGATTTAATGACTTCAAGAAATGATCCACGTATCGCTCAATACTTTACTAAAATTGAAGATGAGTATGTTCCGGCTCCAAACGGTACGGCTACTCAAACTCAGGGTGGTATATATTCAGTTTCGCTGATTACCGAAAATGGCAGGACAACACCGGCACCAATTATGACTTATCATGAATTGATGTTTATTGAAGCAGAAGCGAAATTCCGTACAAACGATAATACATGGAAAGGCTCACTGCAAAAAGCGATTGAAGCAAATTTCGTTTTCCATGGCCTTACTTTGGCCCAAGGTACTGCGTACTTCACCGATGTAGTTACTCCTCTTCTTACTTCGGGAAATGAATTGAAAGAAATCCTGACACAGAAGTACATTGCATTTTACGAACATGAAGCAATTGAAGCTTACAATGATTACAGAAGGGTTCCGTCGGCATTAACGCTAAACAATCCGAATAATGCTCAGGTTGGTTTTGTATGGCGATTCCCTTATGCAACCAGCGAAGAGGCATCAAACTCGGCCAATATTCCGAAAATTGATGTTTTCAAGGATAAAGTTTGGTGGGCAGGCGGAACTGAAAAATAGTTAAACTTTTTTAAGAGGCATATTTTAAAAGGCGGTCAATTTATTTTGATCGCCTTTTTCGATGTGCGCCGTACATGCTTATCATTTTGAAGGTGAAAGTCCTTTATGGGGGTAGGTAGTTACCAACCATTAGCCAATAGCAAGGGTGTCCATTGTGAGGTGGAATCTGAAGGAAGCTGGCGGCAAAGTTCTGAACCGAGGAACACGAACTACATCAGGCATTTCCAACCGGACGAGTTTGCATGACAAAACGAAGTCCAATAACTACCCGGAGGTTGGAGGTGTAAATGTGGCGGTTACATGGGACGAAGGAGGATAAGCTTACCACGGGAGGCCTGACGGACGTGCGGAAACGGAGTATGAAGTACGGCTAACAATTACCGTCAGGAGTCAGCAGAGGCCGAAGTACCCGGTTACGGGATGAACGTGGTTATTATCATTTTTCTTCTTACAGATATTCACGTTTGGATCAGTATTTAAAAACATGGACAGAGCCGATGCCCGAATTTTATAAGGCTGAAAATGATTACTTTCTGGCTGAGGCAGCGCTTCGCACAGGGAAACTTCAGGAAGCTGCCGATGTTATGAATGCTTCTGCCAGGGTTACACGCGGTAATTTACCGGCTTTGCCTGCCGATGCTGCTCAAATTACAAAAGCTGTTCATTATGAAAGAATGGTTGAACTCATGCTTTCAGGTATGGGAGTTCAATATTTCCAAATGCGTAAGGAAAATCTTTTACAGCAAGGAACAATCCTGCATTTCCCGATTCCGGGTTCGCAACTCGATGTGATGCAAATGGAATATTACACATTTGGCGGAAGTGCCGGAGTTGCCGGACAGGATTACAGTAATGGTGGTTGGAACAAATAAAATTAAATATGATGAAAAAGAACATATTATTCACAATACTATTTACAGCGGTGATAGCAATGTTTAATTCCTGCACCACACCGCCCATTGAAGCTGCTCAGGAAGCTTATGATTATAATGCGATAATTCCAAAAGTATTAGGTGGAGTTAAAGGGCCAGCCATCGCTATTCAAACTTTCACGGCGGATTATACCATTGGTTATTATCGCGGAGGTTCAACGTGGAACTGGACTGCAACTGATGCAACTGTTAAAAGTGTTAGCGCTGATACACGCGTTGCCACAATCGAATTTACACAATATCCGGCAAGTGGAATTGCTAAAGTAACAGTTACCGAAACCACCATGGGAGGAAAAACTTCGGAACCTGTAAGTTTTGATGTTACAGTGAAGAAGTATTGTCCTCTGCCCAATGGAATAGCCGGTTTGGTTGGAAGCTGGACTGGAACCGATGGGCAAGGTGCTGATTATACTTTCGAAAGCCAGATTACTACCGAAGTTAGCGGAACCAAACTGGCTGTTTCCGGTATGGGCGTTGGTTTTATTACTGAATTTTGGGGGGAAGCCATCGTTGACGGAGGAACTTTCATGATGACTTTTAATGTTGACGGAACTGTTGATATTCCACGTCAGTATATTTTTACCACAGAATATGAGGGAGAACCTTATGATTACGAAATTAAAGGTGCCGGAACCTGGGATAATTGCGGAAGCGCCCCAAAACTTTTAATCGACTATGATATTTATTATCCTGGAGAGGCTAAAGGTCTGGCTGCAACTTATGCATCGTATTTGGACGGTATTGGACATTTAACCGCCGATATCGAATTAAGTGGAACAAAATCTGCTCAAATTTTTACTCAATCAACTCCTTTAACCAAAGTGGTTAAAAGATAGAGTGTAACAATAATAATAATTAATGGAAAAAACCAGTGGTTTTATAACCGCTGGTTTTTTTTTCATAATTCTTAAATCTGTTTTACTATAACCATAATTTCCATAAGGTTATGAAATTTATATTTCTATTGTATCCCGAAATTTAGTCCCCATTATTCCATTTGAAAATCAAATATTTTCAGTTATTTGTTAAGAGAAGGTTATGTTTATTGATTTAGAATTGACTGCTGCCATGCATTACATTAACTCATTTAATAATATGGATTGGTTATAAATTGCAGCAGTTTACAATGAAATTGTTTCATTTTTTCTCGTAATTAAATTCTTTTTTTACATTTGCGATCGTTAAGGTTTGTTAACAATTATTAAGTATGCCTTGCAAAAAATCAGGATTTTTTTGAATTATAATCAGTGCCTGGGGTGGTGCTGATTAAAGTTTTGTAAAAATGATTTTATTATTATAAGCTGTTTAATTATTAATTTAAAACTATTTCTATGAAAAAAATTGCATTTTTTTTGTCGATCATGTTTTTCATGGGAAGTGTGTTGGTTCATGCTCAAACGAAGAATATAACCGGAACGGTTACTTCGAATGAGGATAATCAGCCCATTCCCGGAGTTTCGGTATCTGTTAAAGGTACCACGCTCGGAACGATTACAAACCTCGACGGGGGATTTGAGTTAACCGTTCCGCAGGATGCTAAAACTTTGGTTTTTAGTTTCATTGGAATGAAAAACTATGAAGTGGAAATTGGTACTCAAACCAGTTTCAGTGTTAAAATGGAGACCGATGTGTTCGGTATCGATGAAGTTGTTGTTACCGCTTTGGGTATTTCGAGGGAGAAAAAATCACTCGGTTACGCGGTTCAGGAGGTTTCTGGCGAAGACATCAATAATGTGAAGGGTGATAATTTTATTACTTCTCTTTCAGGACGGGTTTCCGGTATTCAGGTTAAGAACAATACCAACTTTGGTGGTTCAACTAACGTAATCATCAGAGGTTCCTCGTCGTTAACCGGAAATAACCAGGCGCTTTTTGTGGTTGATGGAATTCCTGTTGACAATTCAAATTCCAATAACTCAGGTCAGTTATCAGGGCGCAATGGTTACGATTATGGCAATACTGCTGCTGACATCAATCCAAATGATATTGAATCGATCAGCGTTTTAAAAGGCGCTGCTGCAACCGCGCTTTACGGCTCACGCGCTGCTAATGGTGTTGTATTAATTACAACAAAAAAAGGAACTATCTCTGGACCAAAATCACCAAAAGTTAAGCTAAGCAGCAATGTAACTTTTAGCAATATCGATAAAAGTACATTTCCAAAATATCAAAAAGAGTATGGAGCTGGTTATGGCAAGTATTACTACAGTGAAACAGATTATCCTGGCTTTGAATATTATGGCGATGTAAATGGCGATGGGACAACTGACTACACGGTACCTTTTTATGAAGATGCTTCGCGCGGTCAAAAGTTTGATCCAAACGTTATGGTTTATCAATGGGATGCGCTTGATCCTGCATCTCCCAATTATTTGAAAGCTACTCCATGGGTTTTTGGCGCAAATGGCCCTGAAACATTCTTTGAAACAGGACTTGGAACTTCGAATAACATTGATGTGTCGGGAGGAAATTCGGAAACTACTTACAGGTTCTCTTACACCTATTTTGACCAATCGGGCGTGATGCCAAACAGTAATTTGAACAGGAACAACGTGATTTTAAATGGTTCGCACAAAATCTTCAAAACACTTAAAATTAGTACGATGGCAAACTACATTAATACCTCTGGCAAAGGAAGGCCATCAACCGGATATTCCGATAACATTATGTCGTCATTTCGCCAGTGGTACCAAACCAATGTGGATATGGGGCTTCAAAAACAAATGTATGAAACCACGCACCGAAATGTTTCATGGAACCCAGTTGCTTATGACGATTTAGCTCCTGCATATTGGGACAATCCATACTGGGTTCGTTATGAGAACTACGAATTGGACAGCAGGAACAGGTTGATTGGATATGCCCAGTTAGACTGGGATATTACCAGCGATTTAAGGCTGATGGGGCGTTATGCAATTGATACCTATAGTCAACTACAGGAAGAACATAAAGCAGTTGGGTCTGGTGCAGGCGAATTTGGAGTTGGCCGTCCGGATGTTACCTCGGGTTACAGCCGAAATACCCGCGATTTTACGGAGACCAATTTTGATATGTTACTAAACTACCATAAAACATTCTCTGAGAGGTTTGATTTAACAGCATTATTAGGGACTAACATCAGAAGGACTACCTCAGAAAACGTGTTTTTATCAACGAATAACGGATTGTCAGTAGCCGGAGTTTATGCGCTCAGCAACAGCGTTGATCCAATGCTTCCTCCATCAGAATCTTACTATCGAATAGGAGTAAATGGAATTTTTGGAAGTATTTCTCTGGGTTTTGATAATACCTATTTTGTTGATGCAACTTTACGTCGCGACCAATCTTCAACGTTGCCAACAGAAAACAATACTTACTATTATCCATCAGTAACAGGCAGTATGATCTTTTCGAATTTGTTTGAGGCAGATTGGTTATCATTAGGTAAAGTTAGATTGAACTATGCCGAAGTTGGTAGCGGTGCACCAGCGCTAAGTGTTAAAGATGTTTATGTGGCCAATGCACCATTTAGCGGAAATTCACTGGTAACAGTTCCGAATACAAAACAAAATGGCGACTTAAAACCTGAAACACAGAAAGCCTTTGAAGGCGGCCTTGAAATGAACTTTTTAAAAAACCGGGTTGGGGTCGATTTGGCTCTTTATAAAAACAATACAATTGACCAGTTAATGCCTGTTTCAATTTCTTATGCAACCGGTTTTTCTCAAAAGTGGGTAAATGCCGGTGAAATTGAAAATAAAGGGATCGAGTTGGCATTGATGGGAGCTCCGGTGCGCACTAAGGATTTTAGTTGGGATATCCGTTTGAATTGGGCAAAAAACGTAAATAAAGTGGTAACACTTTATACCGATGAATCAGGAAATGAGGTAACCAATTTGTTATTAGCCAGTTTACAGGGTGGGGTGTCTATTAATGCAACAGTTGGGCAACCTTATGGCACAATCAAAGGTTCAGATTTCCAATATCATGATAATGGAGGTAAATTGATAAATCCTGCCAACGGACGATATCTAAAATCATCTACCAATGACAAGGTAATCGGCGATGTAAATCCAGATTGGAACGGCGGTTTATTCAATTCATTCAAATACAAAAACTTAACCCTGGGTTTCCTTATTGATATGCAAAAGGGTGGAGATATTTTCTCTCTTGATTTGTGGTATGGAATGGGAACCGGATTGTATGAAGAAACTGCCGCGATTAATGATTTGGGAAATCAAATGCGCGATGAGATAGTTTGGAACGACAACGCAAAAAAAACAAAAGAAGGTGGATATGCTTCCAACAGCGGTGGTGTAATCGAAGAAGGTGTTCTGGAAGATGGCTCACCAAACTGGGTGCGCCGGAACCAGGAAAATTATGCTGCAATTGGTTGGGCTGCCGACCCCAATGCCAGGTTTGTGTATGATGCGTCGTATGTAAAATTAAGAGAACTTACTTTGACTTATGATTTACCCAAAAGCCTTGTAAGCAAAGTGTCCCTGTCTAATGCTTCGATAAGTTTTGTCGGTTCAAATTTGTGGATACTTTCAAAAAATTTACCTCATGCTGATCCTGAAGCGAGCCAGAGCTCAGGAAATATACAGGGGTGGCAGAGCGGTGTTTCGCCAGCTACCCGTAATTATGGTTTCACGATTAATCTTCAATTTTAAAATGTATCAATCATGAAAAAATTAATATATCTTTTTGTTTTCTCATTTGTCGTCGCCTTCACAGGATGTACCGATAAATTCGAGGAGTTCAACACAGACACGAAGAACCCTGCTAATGTGCCGGGGGAGCCACTTTTTACAAATGCGCAAAAACAGCTTTCCGATTACACAAACAACACCAATGTAAACACCAATATTTTTAAGTTGATGTCGCAATATTGGACTGAAACAACTTACATTGATGAGGCAAACTATGATTTGGTCACCAGGAATATTTCAACAAATATTTTCACCAGCATGTACCTTCGGGTTTTAACCGATTTGAAAGAAGCAAACAGCATTATTTCGACTACTGAAGTAATTGCAGCCGAAGAAGCAGCTAAACAAAACAAGTTACAAATCATTGAATTATTAAATGTTTATGCTTATGCCCATTTGGTTGATGTTTTTGGTGCAATTCCCTATTCAGAAGCGCTGAATGTTGAAAATGTATATCCAAAATACGACAAAGGGGATGAAGTGTACAAAGATTTGTTCAACAGATTAAATAGCGCCGTTTCAAAACTGAATGCGGGCGAAGGCAGTTTTGGGTCGGCCGACTTGTATTATGGGGGAGATGTCAGTGCCTGGATTAAATTCGGCAACTCATTAAAAGTAAAATTGGGAATTACAATTGCAGATGCAGACAATGCAACAGCGAAAGCAAATATTGAAGCCGCTGCCGGAAAAGTTTTTGCTTCAAATGATGACAATTGTCTTTTAAATTATTTAACATCTTCGCCAAATTACAATCAATTGTATGCTGATTTGGTGGCCTCGGGGCGTCACGACTTTGTGCCTGCCAACACCATTGTTGACATCATGAATACATTGGAGGATCCTCGCCGTCCTGCTTTTTTTACTGAATACAATGGCAGTTACGTAGGTGGTAAGTATGGTTATCCAAATTCATTCTCTCAATATTCCCATATCTCTGATCAGATTCAAATACCTGATTTTCAGGGTATAATTATGACGTATTCTGAAATATGCTTTTACCTGGCGGAAGCTGCCGAAAGAGGTTACAATGTTGGAGGTTCAGCCGGGGAATGGTATAATAAAGGCATTGAGGCTTCTTTTGAATTCTGGGGTGTAAGTGGCGCTGCTGACTATATTGCCAAACCAGAGGTGGCTTATGCTACAGCCGAAGGAAATTGGAAACAAAAAATCGGTACACAATCATGGATTGCTTTATACACTTGTGGTATTGAAGGATATACAACCTGGAGAAGGTTAGATTACCCAATCTTCAACTTACCGAATGAAGCTACTACTTACAGCGATATTCCAGTACGTTTTACTTTCCCAATTAATGAACAAACGCTTAATGAAGTAAATTATAAAGCCGCATCAGAGTTGATTGGCGGTGATTTAATTACAACAAAAATATTCTGGGATAAATTCTAAGGAATATTTGCAGACCAATTAAAAAAAAAAATCCCGGCAGCAATGCCGGGATTTTTTTATGGGATAATTTGAAACTTTAACAGATTAATGATAAGGCTGGATTTTTTATCTTTAATGCGATTAAAATTAATGTCGTTTAAAATTCTTTATCTGTTAATACAAATAAACCTTGTGGTGTTTTGGTTTAGCCTTTGGTTACTTAGGTTTTTTATCAATAAATAAGGTTCATTATTTAAAATAACTTGTTTGTGTAATACGCAAAAATGATTGTTGGTTATTATACCTGAACCCAATCGCAGTGAAAAAGCAGATTAATTAAGCCCAATCAAAATATTTCGGCTGACGGGATCGCCATGGGTTCTCTATGTTTTCCTTTTCTTCTTTTTAGCCTCCGGAAATAGTAAGTTGTTTAAAATCAAACGGTATCCCGGGGAGGTTGGAAATAAACTCAAATCGGTAGGATTGTCGCCAACCAGGTGACGGTAATCTTCAGGGGTCGTGGCCACCATAAAAAGTCCAGAACCCTTTTCCTTGTTCGCCGTGAATGTAACGGGCTTCGTTGGCTGCTTTGTTTTCGCCTGTAACGAGGCTGCCAGGATTTTAATATGACTTAAATTGGAGTACAAAAATTATATTATAAATTTACAGTATGAGCAATAATCAGATAGATGTAGATAAGATTGTAACACATTGGATTTCAACATCTGATGAAGATTTTCAGACAATGCTTAATCTTTTTGATACCAAAGATTTCCATTGGGCTTTATTCATGGGGCATCTTGTGAAGGAGAACATTAAAACATTACGATTATGGATAAAATAGAGGCTGTAATAATTGCTCAAAGATATATTTCAAGTCTGACAGAGAAATATATTATTGAGAGAGCTTACTTATATGGTTCATTTGCTAAAGGGACGAATCATTCGGATAGTGATATTGATTTAGCATTAGTGTTTCCAACCATTGCTGATATTATTGATGTACAGAATTAACAATCCGGTTGTTGCTGAGATTCTTAACTATAGAATTGAAATAATAAATTTTGCTGCCTGACAAACGCAGTCTTTTATTATACTGGTTTTTTTGCGTATTTTAAGGTGGTTTGTTCCACTTCAGGGTTTTTCTTTAGTGCAAACTTATGTAGTTTTGCATTCATTTAAGTTTCTTACCGTCAAACGTATAATGAATTATCCCGGAATTGCTTTTAATAATAATCTTACGTTTTCCTTTTCTTCTTTTTAGCCGCCGGAAATAATACATTATTCAGTATTAAACGGTATCCGGGTGAGTTGGGATATAAACTCAAATCAGTGGGTTCGTCGCCAACCAGGTGCTGGTAATCTTCGGGGTCGTGGCCGCCGTAAAATGTCCAGAAACCTTTTCCTTTTTCACCGTGAATATAACGTGCCTCATTGGCTGCTTTGTTTTCGCCCATCACCAGGCTGCCTGGTTTTATAACTTCTTTCCGGTACGAGGTGGTTTGCCCCATAAAACCTTTAATCAGGTTTCGATGATTTTGACATAGCATGGTTGGAATCGGGTCCCATTTGGCCGAGAAATCAAATAAAGTAAAATAGTCGTTATCGCGAATTACCTGCCGTGTTTCGGTGGCATCAATATTCGAAAATTCGTAAGCATAAGGGTCCATGTTTAGCTCGAAATCTTTAAATGCGAAAGTGTGGGTAAAATCGAGTTTTTCCTGGGCATTTTTGTCTGCCGGATCGCCATCAAACATAGTTTCGCAAATGTCGATTCCAACCGCTGCCAGCGAAATGTCGTAGGTATCGGTTGCAGCGCACATCGCAAACAGAAAACCGCCGTTAACAACATATTTCTCAATTTCGCGGGTAACAAACGATTTCATTTCAGAGACTTTTAAAAAGCCCATTTTTTTTGCCTGTTCGTTGTTAATGGCAACTTCCTGCTGGTACCACGGCGCGTTTTGATAAACCCGCCAGAATTTCCCAAACTGACCAGTAAAATCCTCATGATGAAGGTGCAGCCAATCGTAATCGGAGAGTTTGCCATCGAAAATTTCCTCGTCGTAAATCACGTCATAAGGAATTTCGGCAAAGGTTAAAACCAGGGTAACGGCATCGTCCCAGGGTTGTTTATTGGGCGGCGAATAAACCGCAATTTTTGGGGCTTTGTTCATAGCCACGGCATCCTGATTGATATCGGGCTGTGCAATTCCATCCAGAATGGCGGCTGCCTGTGCATCGGTTATCGATTCAAACGATACACCGCGGACAGTGCACTCATTTTCAATCCGGGGCGAGTGTTGCATCAGAAAACTGCCGCCGCGGTAATTTAACAACCACTTTACCTCAATGTTGTTTTCGAGCACCCAAAACGCAATGCCGTAAGCTTTTAAATGATTCTTTTGCGAATCGTCCATCGGAATCAGCACATGGATACTTTTTGCCTGAATAGAGAAAAGCAAACTAATAGTAATGATTAATATTTTCAACTTCATCTTTTAATCTTATAATATTTAAAACGGAGCATTTGATGAAGATATTTTCTGGTTTTCAAATTCTTTGTTTGTTGAGATCCCTTTTCCGAAATCATCGTCGTCGTTCATCCTTGAACTGAAAGTTTGATTCATGCCGCCAAAATTTGATGCAAACTGGGTTTCCATATCCGAAAATTTGGCCAGTTCTTTTTTAAATGACAAATGAATATCGCCGGTGGCACCGTTGCGGTGTTTTGCAATAATAATTTCGGCAACGCCAAGCAGCGAATTACCTGAATCGTCTTCGGTAATCCCGTAATATTCGGGGCGGTGGATAAACAAAACAAGGTCTGCATCCTGCTCAATGGCGCCCGATTCGCGAAGGTCGGAGAGTTGCGGGCGTTTTCCTTCGCGCGATTCCACCGAGCGGTTTAACTGCGACAGCGCCAGGATTGGGATATCAAGTTCTTTGGCAATGGCTTTCAGCGAGCGCGAAATGGTGCTTACTTCCTGCTCGCGACTGCCCCGGTTATCGGCTCCGGCAGTCATTAATTGCAGGTAATCCACAATTACCACTTCAATATCGTACTGCATTTTTAACCTGCGACATTTGGCCCTGAACTCAAAAATCGACAGTGCCGGTGTGTCGTCGATAAAAATAGGCGCTTTATCCAAACTCGAAATTTTACGGTTTAAATGTTCCCATTCCCAATCTTCAAGCCGGCCCGATTTTAGTTTTTGCGAACCCAATTCTGTTTCAGCGGCAATTAAACGTGTAACCAACTGAATGGAAGACATTTCGAGCGAAAAAAGCGCAACCGACTTATTGTGTGCTACTGCCATTTCGCGTGCCATTGAAAGTACAAATGCTGTTTTTCCCATCGACGGTCGGGCTGCAACAATTATGAGATCAGTTTTTTGCCAGCCCGATGTAATTCTATCCAACGCTGTAAATCCTGATGGAATCCCACTCAAGCCTTCTTTTTGGTTTTTTGCCTTTTCAATTTGGGCAATGGCCAGGTTTAAAATGGGTTTTATCGGAACAGTTTCTTTTTTAATATTTCCCTGGGCAATCTGAAAAAGCGCCGATTCTGAAAAATCAATCAAATCGTCAACATCGAGGGTATCGTCATAAGATTTCGACTGAATTTCGGTGGAAACCCGGATCAGTTCGCGCTGGATGAATTTCTGGGCAATAATCCGGGCATGAAATTCGATGTGTGCCGCCGAGGCAACACGCCTGGTTAACTGTGTAATATAAGCGGGGCCGCCAATTTCTTCTAACTGGTTGCGGTCTTTCAGCTCCTGTGTTACCATTAAAAGATCAACCGGTTTTTCGTTTCCCGACAGTTTTTTTATGGCATCGAAAATCTTTTGGTGTTCTTCCTTGTAAAAACTTTTGGTGTCGATAAAATCGGCAACGGTAACATATGCATCTCTTTCGAGCATCAAAGCACCCAGCACTGCCTCTTCAACTTCAATCGCCTGCGGGGGCAATTTGCCGTACTGCGCATTTATTTGTTCTATGTTAAAGGTATTGTTGCTATTTGTCTTTTTTCGTTCAGCCATGTTTTTTTATTAATAAACCTTTAAAAAAATAAGTTTGTAAAAATGAATTTCAAAATTACAAATTTTAGGAGTAGGGGTGAGTTTTAGTTGTTGCAGTTTTTTAACCTCTGCTATTCACAATTGTTAATACAGAATCGGCGAATACTTCAGACTTCGACTACGCTCAGTCTGACAGTCACCCTGAGCGTAGTCGAAGGGTGTTTTATATTCCTAATTTATCGTCAATAATTAGTGTAATTATATCTTTTAGGGTTAAACCCATTGCATTGATTTGCTGCGGAACAAAACTGGTGGCGGTCATTCCCGGCGTTGTATTTACTTCGAGAAACCAGAACTCGTCGTCTTTCAGAATGTAATCAATGCGTACAATTCCCGAGCACTGGCAGAAGTCGTAAATTTCGGAGCTGATATTCTGGCATTTTTCAAACAAATGAGCTGGCAACCTTGCGGGAGTAATTTCTTCGGCTGCACCGGGTGTATATTTGGCTTCGAAATCGAAAAACTCGTTTTTGGGAAGTACTTCGGTTACCGGGAATACAATTTTTTTATTTTTGATTTTCACCAGTCCGCAGGTAAATTCCTTTCCATCGATAAACTGCTCAATCAACGCTTCGTTGCTCTCTTCCCAGGCTTTTAAAATGGCAGGTTCAACATCTTCCTGGTTTTTTACTTTTGTAATTCCAAAACTCGAACCCCCGGCGTTTGGTTTAACAAAAACGGGCAACCCCAGTTTTCTTACTATTTCTGAAGAATTAATTACATCGCCTTTCGAAATTTTAATCGACGAGGCCATTTTAACATCGAAACTTCGCAGGTAGTTATTGCAAAACCATTTGTTAAAAGTGAGCGACGAAGTGTGGACATTGCAATTAGAATAAGGGATTCCGAGCAATTCGAAATATCCCTGTAAAATACCGTCTTCGCCCGGTGTTCCGTGAATGGTAATGTAGGCAAACGAAAATGTTACCTTCTGGTTTTCGAAAATAAAACTGAAATCAGATTTGTCGATGTCTGCCAGTTTTTCTTCGTTTTGCAAAACAATCCACTCTTTCCCTCTCATTTGAATGAGCCACGGATTATATTTATTGCTGTCGATGGCTTTGTAAACATTGGCGCCACTTTTTACTGAAACGATAAATTCGGAGGAGTCGCCCCCTGAAATTACGGCGATATTTGGTTTGCTATTCATTGCGGTTTGAAATATAATTTTCCCATTTTTCAATTGCGGCTGCCATATCTTCGGGCAGTTCCGAATCGAATATCATTTTCTCGTTGGTTGTTGGATGAATAAATCCGAGTGTTTTTGCATGAAGTGCCTGACGTGGTAATATTTTAAAGCAATTGATTACAAACTGCCTGTATTTGCTGAATGTTGTACCCCGTAAAATTTCATCGCCACCATAATTCGAGTCGTTAAAAATTGTGTGGTTGATGTATTTCATGTGTACCCTGATTTGGTGTGTACGGCCGGTTTCCAGGCGACATTCTACAAGGGTTACGTAACCAATCCGTCGTAAAACTTTGTAGTGTGTTACTGCGGGTTTCCCGAATTCACCATCGGGGAAAACCGTAAAAACCTGCCGGTTTTTCAGGCTACGGCCAATATTTCCTTCTATCGTTCCCTCATCGTCTTTTACGCTGCCCCAAACCAATGCCTGGTATGTTCTTTCGGTAACTTTATCGAAAAACTGCATTCCGAGTTTGGTTTTGGCCAGTTCGGTTTTTGCAACAACCAGTAACCCTGAAGTATCTTTGTCAATTCGATGCACTAATCCGGGGCGGGGATCTTCGCTGTTAAATAAAGGTAAATCCTTAAAATACCAGGCCAGCGCATTTACGAGCGTGCCGGTGTAATTTCCATGTCCGGGATGAACCACCAATCCTGCAGGTTTATTAACAACAATCAGTTGATCGTCTTCATAAACAATATTTAAGGGAATATCTTCAGGAATGATTTTTAACTCGCGCCGCGGATAATCCATTACAATTACCACCTCGTCGTTGGGTTTTACCTTGTAATTCGATTTTACAGCCATGTTGTTCACCAAAACACAGCCTGCATCTGCAGCGGCCTGTAACCGGCTGCGTGAGGCGTTTTTGATTTGGTTCGACAGGAATTTGTCAATCCTCAAAGCCGATTGGCCGGGATCTACTGTTAAACGGTAGTGTTCGAATAACCCACTTTCCTCTAAATCTTCAATATCCTCAATTTCTTCAGTGTAGTCTTCCATAAAATTATTCTGTTACCTGTAAAGTGGGTTGTTGTATTTTTAGTGAATCGCGGGTGAACCATAAATCAACGGATGTTCCGAGACTTAAAATCCTGGTATTGCTAATTGATGGGTATTGTTTCCAAACAAATGCTGAAAGCGTGTCTTCGGTTGTAATAATGGTCCCGTCATAAATCAAAACTCCGGTATTTAACAGATTGGCTTTCAGTAGATTTTCAGCTTCGTTGAATGTGAATCCGGTTAAGTTGGGCAGGGGAGTATCCTGATTTCCGCTGCTGCTGCCAATAATCAAATCAACGCTGCTTCCTTTAAAAACAATATCTCCCTGTTTTAATTCCTTAGCGTTTTGTTCAACCCTTAAAACCAGGTTATTATATTCCGAAGGTTCATAAGAAATATTTCCAAGTATTGTTCCGCAATTTTCAATTAACGCCTCTGCCTGTCTGAATGAAATGTCGGTAAGTTTTGGTAACGTCACTTTTTCCGGTACGGTTGAATTTATGGTCAGAAATATAACACGGTTGCGTTTAACCCTTGAGCCTGCTTCTGGAACCTGTTCAACCACAACCCCGGGTTTAGCACCTTCAAAATGCACGGAGTCGATGATTTCATATTGCATGTCGTATTGTTCTGCTATCGATTCAATTTCCTGACTTGTTAACCCCTCAAAATCAGGAACCGGGAATGATTGTCCGTGCCGGGTGTACAATTTTAACTGCTGCAGCGTAAAAACAACGATAATCAGCGTCAGTAAAATGGCCAAAATCAGATGTTTCAGGAATACACGGCTGGTAAGAAAATCTTTTAAACTCATGTTAAAATCTGTCGGTATTTTTGGAGTGTAAAAATAATCCAAAAAAAATATGAAAATCGAATATTTTAGTTTTCAGGCTAAAATTAGTTCAAAAGGTTTCCAGAATGTTGTAAAGTGGGGCTTCTTTACCAACTTCAATAAACACAAAAAGGTAAAGAAACTGTTCTTTACCTTCCCGAAAAAAGATTTGAAGTTATTTAACTATCTTTTGTGTCTCGGTTCGTCCGAAACCGACAATTTTCTTCTGCCTTTTGCACGACGGGCTTTCAGCACTTTACGTCCGTTAACCGTTGACATTCTTTCCCTGAACCCGTGTTTGTTCTTTCTCTTTCTGTTAGATGGTTGAAATGTTCTTTTCATTTCTATTTAATTTTTTATTATTCCTGACTGTTTTTTTCGGACTGCAAAAATAGTCCTTTTTTTATCTCTTCCAAAAATATGAATCAACTTTTCCCAATAAGACTAATTTTTATTGCTCTTTTTTTACCGAAAAGCGAAATCCTATTCCGTGCAGATTGGTAATTTTTATGTTCGGGTCAGGTTGAAAATATTTTCGCAGCCTCGAAATAAAAACGTCAAGGCTCCGGCCCAGAAAGTAGTCGTTGGTGCCCCAAATATTTTCCAGAATTTCGGTTCGGCTTAAAACTTTGTTCGCATTTGATGCAAAATACCTGATCAGCTCCGATTCCTTTAACGTGAGCGTTTTCGAATTTCCATCAATTGAAAGAGTTAGATCATCGGGGTAAAATTCGAAATTTCCAATAGAAATGGCCCTCGAAACCGTTTTGTTTACAAAAGGTTGTGCATTGCTGCGTTTCAGAAAAATTTTAATTTTCAGCAACAACTCTTCCATGCTGAAGGGTTTAGGAATATAATCGTCGCCACCTAGGGTTAAGCCTGCAATTCGGTCTTCAGTCATTGAGCGGGCGGTGAGAAAAATTATCGGAATGTGTTCGTTGCTTTTTCGAATGGTTTTTGCCACCTGAAAACCATCCACTTTAGGGAGCATCACATCCAGCAGAACCAAATCGAATTTATTACGGTTAAAAAGATTAATTGCAATTTCGCCGTTTTCAGCAACTTCAACTTCATAATTGTGCTGTTCCAAATTGTCTTTTACAATAAACCGGAGCGCTTCATCGTCCTCCACAAGCAATATTTTAACTTCAGACCTATTCATTTTTAATTTGGTATTGAAAGTGTAAATATACTTCCTCCATCAGGATTTTCATCTACTTTTATTTTCCATTTGTGTGCCGTTACAATTTTTTGAACGTAATCGAGACCAAGCCCAAAGCCTTTCACATTGTGAACATTCCCGGTTGGCACCCTGTAAAATTTAGTAAATATTTTTTTTCGCTGGTCTTTTGGGATACCAATACCGTTGTCGGCAATCGCAATTTCAATTTTTTTCTTATTCCGACTAACAGAAATCAGCAATTCCGGTTTCTGTTCGCAATATTTTACACCGTTCTCCAAAATATTGAGTATTAAATTCGAAAAATGGAATGGATCGGCTAAAATATTGAAGTTAAATTCGTTAGTGATTATTTTAATATTTGCCTTCTGACCGAAGTCGGTTTGCTTAAACTGTGCCGAAATTTCGGTCAGTATTTCGTTCAGGTTGATTTCTTCAAGGTTCAGGTGGATCCTGTTTTTTTCCAGTGAAGCCAGGTTTAAAACTTTTTCCACATTCTTTGATAATCTCGTGTTTTGTTCCTGAATTATCCTTGCATAAGTGAACAGTCTTTCAGGGGTTTTTAAAATGTCTTCGTTGTTTATTACGCTTGATGCAATTGCAATCGACGAAATTGGTGTTTTGAGCTCGTGTGTAAGGTTGTTGATAAAATTTTTCTGAACTTCGGAAAGCTGGCGTTGCCGGATAATGACAGTGAGCGTGTATCCAAAAAACAGAATGATTATGACAAGCAATGCAGTAAGAAAATACCAGATGGAAAGCTGTGATACAAAAAAAGATGAACGGTTTGGGAAATGAATTCCAAAATAATACGTGTAGCTTTCATTGGTTTGGAAATTATACGATGAAGGTTTTTCTTCTCCTTTGGAAATCAAAATTCCTTCGTCCATTAGTTCCAGTTCAGGATTGAAAATGGAAAACTCAAAGTCTGAATAAATTTCATGTTTTTTGAACTCTTCAATAAGGTGTATTTTAAGAAGTTCTTTGTCGATTGCGGCATTTATATTCACAAGGTAATAGTTGCCCGAAACAATTTCAACCGGATTTATGCTGTCAAAACTTGAAGTGTTGCCACCTTCAAGCAAAACCTGCCACGCAACTTCCTTTAAAGCAACACTCGTGCTTTCCTTGAACCGTTTCTCGGTAAAATTGTACGAACTTTTTAAAAATCCAAACTGAATCAGAAAAACCCCGGCAACCGAAATAGCAGCCAGCAAAATGATGTATTTTAAAGTTTTTCCCTTCATTTTTGTACTTTGAATGAAATTAAATTCAAGTATTTCAAATCGCAAAGCCAAGTGTTAACACTTCGTTAACAAATTATTACATTGGTTTAACATGTTTCTAAGAAGAGCAGTAATACATTTGTTAATGCAAAGTAAGAGAATTATTCCACAATTTAAAAACATACCTTTTATGAAACGATTTTTAAACACAGTTGCAGTGTTTTGTTTGGCAACGGCATTCAGCGTTGGTTTAGTTAATGCGCAACCAAAAATCACTTTTGAAAAATCAGAACACAATTTTGGTTCTTTTTTGGAAGCAGCGGGAGTTCAAACCACCACCTTCAAGTTTAAAAACACGGGAAATGCCCCGTTAATTTTGAATAATGTTAGAGCATCCTGCGGTTGTACAACTCCAAAATGGACACGTGACCCAATTGCCCCAAATGGTTCGGGTGAAATCACCGTGAGTTACGACCCCAAAAATCGTCCGGGTGCATTTAACAAATCGGTTACAGTTGGCTCAAACGCTGAAAATGCCACAGTTAACCTAACCATCTCGGGCCAGGTTCAGCAAAGAGAAAAAACACTGGCTGAAAAATACCCGCGCGAAATTGGGCCGTTAAGGGCAGTAACAAACCACATTTCCTTTGCTCAAATCAAACAAAGCGCAGTTGAAACCAAGGAACTTGATTTGGTAAACGATACCGACAAACCGGTTAAAGTAGAACTTCAAACCGTTCCCGCACATTTAACCGTAAAAGTTGCGCCGGAAACTATTCCTGCAAAAGGTTTAGGAAAACTTTCGGTTACGTATAATGCACAATTAGCCAATACCTACGGTTTTGCATCACATCGTATTTATCTGTCGATTGACGGAAGCAAGGACTACAAAAATTCTGTTGGTGTCAGCGCTACCATCGAAGAAGATTTTTCGCAGTTAACACCAGCCCAAATGGCCAGTGCGCCTGTAGCAAAGTTTAATACAATAGATTATGATTTTGGCGAAATGAAACAGGGCGATAAAAAAGACTATACATTCAACTTAACAAACAGCGGAAAATCTGATTTACAGATTCGTAATGTCCGTTCTTCATGCGGATGTACGGCAGTTGCCCCATCGAAAAAAGTAGTTTCTCCCGGCGAAACTGTGCCGATTAAAGTAACTTTCGATTCGCGCGGCAAACGTGGCCGCCAGAGTAAATCAATTACAGTGATTACAAATGATCCAAAAAACCCTACTTCAACGTTAAGAATTTCGTGTAATATTAACGCTGACGCTTAAGAACAGTATCTCAATATTTTATAAAATGAAGGGTGTTGCAGATGAGTTTTGCAACACCCTTTTCTGATCACTATTTGCCAATTTGTAATACTTTTGCACAAAAGAAAAAGTTAAAATGCCGAATTACGACAGACATCACCATATTGAAAACAACCCCGATTTTAAAGGGTTAAAAGTTAATGCAGGAATACCCCAGCCAGAGTCGGTAAATCACGAATCGGTGAAACGTTTCCTTAAAAAGAGCAGGCAATTGTTACCGGTATGCAAATATGTAAATGGTATTCTGAAAGGTGATATCACTCTATTAAGCAAAGCAGTTACCCTGGTTGAAAGCGCTAATACAAAACATCAGCAACTTGCCCAGGAAATTATTACCCAATGTTTGCCCCACAGCGGAAAATCAATCAGGGTTGGGATAACAGGAGTTCCGGGAGTTGGTAAAAGTACTTTTATTGAAGCGCTTGGAAGTTACATTACGAAGCGGGGTGGAAAACTTGCTGTTTTGGCCATCGACCCGAGCAGCGAGCGTACCAAAGGAAGTATTTTGGGCGATAAAACCCGGATGGAAGATTTGTCGGGTGATAAAAATGCCTACATCCGGCCAAGCCCGTCGGCTGGTTCGCTGGGGGGGGTGGCCCGAAAAACCCGCGAGACAATTATATTGTGCGAGGCAGCCGGGTTCGATCATGTTTTTATTGAAACCGTGGGAGTAGGTCAAAGCGAAACTGCTGTTCATTCGATGGCCGATTTTTTTCTGCTGCTGATGCTTGCAGGTGCAGGAGATGAATTACAGGGTATAAAACGCGGAATTATGGAAATGGCCGATATTATTGCCATTAACAAAGCCGATGGAAACAACATCGAAAAAGCCCAAATGGCGCGGGTGCAGTATAATAATGCTATTCACCTGTTTCCAAAAAAAGATTCGGAGTGGGATCCAAAAGTATTAACATGTTCGGCTTCGTTAAAAACCGGAATTTCTGAAATATGGGATCAAATTGAAGATTACAAAGAGCTTACAAAACAAAACGGATATTTCGCGGCTAAAAGAAATCAGCAGGCTACCTTCTGGATGCACGAAACCATTCAGGAACAGTTGCGACGTGATTTTTATGATGATCCGGTTATCAAAGCAAAAATAAAAGATCTTGAAAAACTGGTGCTGGAAGATAAATTAAGTTCGTTTATGGCTGCCGGTGAATTATTGCAGTTACATTCGAAACTGAAGTAGTGCAGTAAATTTATTACTACTGCCTGTTCCAAATACCCTTAACCGCAGGATGGCATAACAGGTAAAAATGAATTATATTTGCGTAAAAACCTTTCAATTTTGAAAATGTTATAGTGCATAAAAATAAATCATAAAAAATTACACAATGAATTACGATGTTATAGTAATTGGAAGCGGGCCCGGCGGTTATGTTACTGCAATCCGGGCAGCTCAATTAGGCTTGAAAGTAGCTGTTATTGAAAAGGAAAACCTGGGTGGAATTTGCCTGAATTGGGGCTGTATTCCAACTAAATCGTTACTGAAAAGCGCACAAGCCTACGAATATGCGGTTCATGCGGCCGATTACGGTGTTTCAATCAGTGGAGAAGTAAAACCCGATTTTGGTGCAATGGTAAAACGCAGTCGCGAGGTGGCCGATGGAATGAGCAAAGGGATTCAGTATCTTTTCAAAAAAAACAAGGTTGAATCAATTTTCGGAATGGGCAAACTAACCGGAAAAAATACGGTTGAAGTAACGGATTCAGAAGGTAAAACAATAAAATACACAGCCAAAAATATTATTCTGGCAACCGGCGCCCGTTCGCGCGAGTTACCCAACCTGCCGCTCGATGGTAAGAAAATTATTGGTTACCGAAAAGCGATGACACTCGATAAACAGCCCGAAAGTATGGTGGTTGTTGGTTCGGGCGCTATTGGCAGCGAGTTTGCCTGTTTTTATCAATCTATCGGTACAAAAGTTACACTGGTGGAGTTTATGCCAACAACAGTTCCGAACGAAGATGAAGAAGTGGCAAAACAACTGGAACGCTCTTTCAAAAAAATGAAAATGAATGTATTTACCAGTTCATCGGTTGAAAAAGTGGATACTTCGGGCGATAAATGCAAAGTTACAATCAAAACTAAAAAAGGCGAGGAAATCGTTGAAGCCGACATCGTACTTTCGGCAGTTGGAATTACACCGAATACCGAAGGAATTGGCCTTGAAGAGATGAAAGTGGTTACCGAAAACGGCAGGGTGAAAGTAGATGAGTTTTACCGGACCAACATTGAGGGAATTTATGCCATTGGCGATATTATTGCCGGGCCTGCATTGGCGCACGTTGCATCGGCCGAAGGAATTGTCTGTATCGAGAAAATTGCCGGGCTGAATCCTGAACCTATCAATTATGGAAATATTCCGGGTTGTACTTACACAAATCCCGAGATTTCATCGGTTGGTTTAACGGAAGCCAAAGCGAAAGAAGCTGGTTACGAAATCAAGGTTGGCAAATTCCCGTATTCAGCAAGCGGAAAAGCAAGCGCTGCCGGGCAAAAAGACGGTTTTGTAAAGTTGATTTTTGATGCCAAATACGGTGAATTACTTGGCGCGCACATGATTGGCGGTAATGTTACCGAAATGATTGCTGAAATGGTAGTGGCCAAAAAACTCGAAATTACAGGTCACGAACTGTTAAAAACTATTCATCCGCACCCAACTATGAGCGAAGCTATTATGGAAGCTGCTGCTGCTGCTTATGATGAAGTAATACATATTTGATAAATTCATTTATATACGAAAACCCGGAATAAATTTCCGGGTTTTTTTATGACACAAAATTGAATACAGGAACAAATTATTCAAAAGGTTTTAAAACTTTGAAAATCAGCCGAATGTTTTGTGGTTAAATTATAAGTTATAAATTTGCCCCCTTAAAGATCAGCTACAATCGAAAACTGAATTTCAGAATAGAATTTATTTTGTTAATATGATAATTCATTAAAACTAAAAACCAATGAGAAAACTATTTTTTCTGTTAGCATTTTTCATGCTGTCCTATTTTGCATTTGCAGGAGGATTGTTAACAAACACAAACCAGAGTGCACAGTTTATCCGTATGATGTCGAGAAATGCATCGCTTGATATCGACGCAGTTTATTTCAACCCTGCCGGGTTGGTAAAACTGGAAGATGGCTGGCATTTTGCGGCTTACAGTCAAACCATTTTTCAGGATAAAACGGTTGAAAGCGGATTTCCACTGCTGAACGATCCCAGTTATTTGGGAAAGGTTTCTGTTCCGGTTTTCCCAACGGCATTTGCCGTTTATAAAATGGAAAACTGGGCTATTTCATTTGGATTTGGTCCGAATGCCGGTGGAGGTTCTGCTGAGTTCGAAAGAGGATTACCTTCGTTTGAAATACCAATTTCGAAAGTAGTTCCGGGATTAGCTGGATTAACTCAAATTAATCCTGCATTAAAAGTAGATGATTATGATGCTGATTTGTATTTCACTGGTAGCTCAATATTTTGGGGACTGCAGTTAGGTGCAACTTATCAAATCAATGATATGATTTCTGTTTATGGTGGGGTAAGATACATGCCTTCAAAGAATGTTTACGAAGGAAGTATAAAAAATATCGAGCTTGTAGTTGGCGGACAAAAATATGGTGCGCCGGCATGGCTGACACAAACTGCAGGAACAGTAAGTGGTATAGCAGCCCAGGCAGCGGCTGCCGGAACTTTATTAAGCGGTACAGCTTCCAGTTTACAACTAATTGTTGATGGAGGAGGGGGCTCTTTAACATTAGCTCAACTCGAAGGTGCCAATATTATTGATGCAACTCAAAAAGCCCAAATTGCTGGTGGTCTGCAATCTATTGGTTTAACTGTGGATCAAATAAATGCAATGAATTTAAATACAATTCAAGGCACTTTTTCCGGAGCAGGTGCTCAATACACTTCAACGGCAAATACCCTCACTGCAACGTCAGCAACTCTAAATGGAACAGCCGGTCAGCTTGGAGATAAGGAAGTGGATACTGAGCAAACCGGAGCAGGTTTTACTCCTGTCATTGGGATTAATATTTCACCCAACGAAGACTGGAACATTGCTGTTAAATATGAACATAAAACATACATGACATTGACAAACAATACGACTGTCGATGATTTGGGATTGTTCCCCGATGGGGCAGAGTCTGCAAGCGATGTGCCCGGAATTCTTGGAGTCGGAATTGGGTACAGAGGTTTGGATTGGCTTGAAGCCCAGGTTTCTTACAATCACTATTTCAACAAATATGTGGCTTGGGGCGGGAATGTTCGTGATATGTCAAGCTGGAAAAGTGTTGATCCTTCAAAAATCCGTAATCGCGAAAGTGATAACGGTTATGAAATTGGATTGGGTTTGCAGTTTAATCTCTCTGATAATTTTGCCGTGAGTGTTGGCGGTTTGTACGGTGATATGGGAATTTTACCAAGTTACCAGAGCGACTTTAGTTACAGTAATTCTTCTTTTACTCCCGGTGCGGGTATAATGTGGAAAATTACTGATAAGATAACTTTTGATGCAGGAGTTTCAAATAGTTTCTACAAGGATGATACTGTTAATTTTGCAGATCCTGATGTTCCTTCATACACCGATGCTTATGGAAAGACAACTTTAAGTTTGGCTGCTGGGCTTTCATTCAGCATTTTTTAAATCTGAGGTTAAATTCAAATTAGCATAAAATAGAAGCTGCTCAATTTGGGCGGCTTTTTTTATGGCCTCCAGCGAAACGATTGATTGTCAATTGCTTTTTGCGTGGCCAATATTCCATCCAGATGGTCGTATTCGTGCTGAATAAGTTCAGCCATATCGTCTTCCAAATGCCAGATTTGGCGGTTCCAGTCCAAATCGTAAAACGAAATTGTGAGTGTTTTATGCCGCATCACTTTTACCAACAGGTTTGGGAAGCTCATGCAATCGTCCCAAACTTCAAACATTTCGTTGCTTAAATCAGTAAGTTCAGGATTGATCATCGCCACGCGTTTATCCGTATTCAGACAGATAATTCTTTTAAGCAAGCCAATTTGTGGAGCGGCAATTGCTCGGCCAGCGCCGTATTTATTTCTGAAATCCAGCACGGTTTCAAACATGAGTTCGATTTTTGGCAAAAGTGCAGGTATTTCTTCCTGCAGAACTGGTTCAGATTTTTCGTTAAGCAGGGGATTTCCGAGAAGGAGTATATCTTTTATGGCCATTTTATTCAAATTGGTCTTCCAAAATTAACTAAGTTTTTTGTTACCTTTGAAAAAAACAAAATATCATGTTAACATTAAATACAATAATAAAAGAAATTAAAGATGTTCCGGTTAGCCGACTTGAGGATCTTTATCAGTTTGTTAATTCCTTGTCGTCATCGAAAAAGCAAACTGAAAATTTGCGCAGAAAAATTCTTTCTTTCGGAGGCGCTTTTAGTGATATGACTGATGAAGACTATACTGATTTACTGAATCATACTATCAATGCCAGAACTACACTTTTTGACCGAAGAATTGAGTTATGAAACCATCGATGCTTGATACAGATATTCTTTCTGAATTTTTACGAGGAAACATCAAGGTTATTGAAAAAGTTGACGAACACTTAAAAGAATATGGATTCGTTAGTTTAAGCATAATTACTTATTATGAAATTCTAAATGGGTTATTGTATAAGGATGCCAGAAAGCAATTGTCTAAATTTGAAGATTTTGTGGAGTTAAACAAAGTCATACCGTTAACTAAAAGAATGGCAAAAATTGCAGCCAATATACAGGCCGACCTGCGAAAAAAAGGAACCGAAATAGGACACACTGATACTTTAATTGCAGGTATTGCAATTGCCAGTGAACTTCAACTTATAACCAACAATACAGATCATTTCAATCGAATTCAAGGTCTTGAAATAGCAAATTGGACGAAGTAAACTGCAATTTCATTATTTCATCTCAAACAATTGATTATACATTTTTCCATCAGTTAGTTTGGCAGTAAGTACAAATTCCTTTTTCCCTTCCAGCCGAAGCGAAGATAAATCGAATCTCAGTTCTTTTGTAAAATATGCTTCACACATATCACCGTTGGCATTGTGCCTGATTTCGAAGGTCGGAACCGTTGAACTGCTTGCTGTCCAGGGGTGCATCCGGGCTAAATCGATGGTGTGGGTTTTACATCCGCCACTGTATGAAAGTTTGATTTGCAGACAGTCACCGTCAACAAAAGCTTCGTGTAAATAAATTGGGTCGCGGGCCAGACTGTCGTAATTGCTGAAGTATAGATCGACGTACGGAGCACAATTTAATTCTTCCACAAATACCACATCGGCAGGTGTTCCACGGTCACATGGCGATACAACGGTGGTAAGCTCAACATATTGAACATGCACCTGCTGACCTTGTGAGAATGTAAATCCATCAGGATAATATAAAGGCTGAATCCTGCTTCCATTATCCAACTCAATAACAAAACCACAGTTTCCGGCGCCGGCATAATCCACAACCAACCCAATTTCTTCGAGAATTATTTCATCATCGTTTTGGCATGCGGTAATAAAAATGACAGAAAATGCGAACAGTAAAAATATTCGTTTCATGGCTTGTGAATTTTTAAAAAGAACGTTTAACTGTACCAGTTTATTCTATCACTTTCACCTCAATTATTTTACAATCTTTTCCAATAGTACAACCCGATTCGCGTATTTCCAATTCCTGGTATTTCAGTTGAACCCTGTTTCCCGTTTTTAATTTCATTATTTCAGTGTTAAACTGGTTGGGAATTAAAGTATCGCCATTTTCCATTCTGACCTGGGTTGCGCAATACATTAATCCACCGCTTAACCAAATCGTTCCGGTTCCTTCCAAAACCTGAAGCTCAACATCTTCGGTTTCCTTTCCGCAGGAAATCAAAAAAATCATAACAATTATCCAAACTATTTTATTCATAAACTGGATTTTGAACCTCTCCCATAAACAAAATGGCATCGGTATCTTTTTCGGTAATGGCAAAAACAAACGGTTTATCAACATAAAAAATGGTTTTGGGAGGTTCATTACCCGCACTGGTAGTTGTAAATGTGATTGAAGTTACCGCAGCAGCCTCTGTTCCGTTTTCGTTTACATCGATAAACGATTTATGCACCGCAGCGCTGATGTACAAATCCTCTTCCGCTATTTTTGAAAAGTCGGCAATATTGGGTTGAAAGGCTTTTATCATTCCCATTCCTTTGAGAACATTCTTTAATTCAGTTTCAAAAGAAAATTTAAACCTCGGCATTGTCACCACCACCGGGTCTTTGGTTTCAAATTCTGTCATCCAGCTTTTCCAGTTTGTAAACGAAAGTGCATCAATTACACTTTGCGATGTTTTGCCGGTTGCGGGTAACATTACAACCATGTTGTACTGTCCATTTCCGTAAGGTATTTTTACAGCGCTGAACAGCGAATTGGTTGTATAATCCAGTTTTTCCTCCTTTTTCATCATCGGCGCTTCAATGGATGTTCCGTTTGTTTTTGTAAACGAAAGGTTGTGCGTTCCTTTTTCGTCGAATTTGTTGGTCCAGATTCCATTAAAATAAATGGCATTCAGCAAAACCATGCGGTCGAGCGGATTTAGTTGTTCGATAATTTTTGTGATTTTGTCGTGTGTTTTATCTGCTACCCATTTGTTTATGGTTTCCACAGCCGAATTCGAACTAAATTGTAGTTTTGTTACTTCAGCATCGTAAATGGTTTTGTTGATGTTCAGAAAATCGGGTTTCACTGTAAAACCATCGGCATAAAAAATGGCGTTGGCAAGTTCGAAAACCACTTTTTCGTCAAGCGATTGCAGTGCAGTAATCAGCATTTTGTATGAATTGTTGATTTGTTCTGTTGTCAGACCATTGATTTTCATGGCTTTCTCCATTTCGGTTTTGGTGTCTTTGTCGGCCCCGTTGTATGCCATTGCAAAGGCAACCGAAATACTCAGCGGCGAAATCATGATGTTTTCCTTGTCGCTTTCCTTTCTGATTTTCTGAAACAGTTCGAGCCCGAAAGTATTGTCGGCTTCAATTAGTTGTGCCGATTTTTCATCGAGATTGATTGTTTTGTTTTCATCGCCCTTTAAATCCTCATTCTGACATGAACAAAATGCACAAAGCGCAAAAACAATAAAAATGGTAAATAGTGTTTTCATGGTTTTCTTTTTTATCGTGTTGCAATTTAACTATTATTTCCAAGACGGATAGAGGCCGTTAAAGGTTGCGTCAGAAAAAATTTTAACTGTTCACGCAACCAATGTCAGACGCATTTCATCTATCGGTTGTAAAAGCAAATTGGCAAACAGAAAGGTGCAGGGTATTAAACCAGCGTTATTAAATGAAAGTAATAATCCTTAATTTTGGGCGAACATCGGCAAACAAAATTTGGAAGATTTAAAAAATATTGTTGAGGAATGTGTTTCAGGGAATGTTCGCGCTCAGGAAACCTTGTACCGCATGTTGGCGCCAAAAATGTTTGGGGTGTGTTTGCGTTATGCCAAAGACACAACCGAAGCTGAAGATAATTTGCAGGAGGGATTTATCAAGGTTTTTACATACATCAAAAACTTCAGGCACGAAGGTTCTTTGGAAGGCTGGGTAAGAAAAATTATGGTGAATGTTTCACTCGAAAAATTCAGAAAACAGCAAGTGATTTATCCTGTCGAGGATTTGACAGTATTCGAATCGAAAAATTATTCGAATGATATTATTGAAAAGATTACGGCTGACGAGCTGATTGAACTGATACAGGAATTACCGCCGCGGTACCGCATGGTTTTCAACCTTTTTGTGATGGAAGGAATGAGCCACAAGGAAATCAGCGAATCAATGCAGATTACAGAAGGAACATCGAAATCGAACCTTGCACGGGCAAAAGATATTTTAAAACGAAAAGTGACAGAGCTTTATGGCGAAACAGAATCCACTAAAAATTACTCAGCATAATGGTTTGAAATGATTTGCAAACCACAAGTTTGAAACAAATGAAAGACGAAAAAAACATAGAACATAGCATCCGCGCAAAACTGGAGAATTTCCAGGCAACGCCGCCGCCGCATATTTGGGATAATGTGCAGTTGCAAATTGCAGCAGGCCGCCGAAGAAACCGCATGGTTTACATGGGTTGGGTTTCAGCCGCAGCAGTTGTGGTACTTGCTTTTTTGGCCGGTTGGTATTTTAACAAAAATCTGAAAGAAGATAAAAGTAAGATTGTAAAAAGCGAAATAATTCAAACTGAAAAAAACGAAGCTAAAACAGCAATTCGATCTGAAGAAACAACCAATGAAAATCAATTGTCAGCGGAGTCGAACGCAGAAAATTCAGATCAAATCAATTATACTGCAACAAATCAATTGACTGGAGTTTCGTCTGTTGGTTCGAAAATGACTTTTAATAAAACGCGCGAATCAGGATTTATCGCAACTTCGCGTGAAAGTTTTAACCTGACCATGATTCCAGCTTTAAATGTACAGCTTGCACAAAATCAAATATTTCAAACTGAACTTGTTCTGCACAGTAATGTAGTATCGGCAAAAAATCTTTCAGAACTGGAAGCGCTTTTAGTTGCGGAAAATATAAAGAATGTAAAAGAGGCTTCAACATCAGATAATAAATGGAAAATGGGGATGTACGTTGCCCCTGGATATTCATCGTATTCATCAAACTACTCCGAATCTTATGCCCAAAATATGAATTACACGGGCAGCGATGGAAATGCAAATGTTGGCGGCGGTTTTTCGGTTCAGTATAAAACCAGTAAACGGTGGATTGTTGAAAGTGGGATTTATTATGCTCAAAATGGCCAACAATCCGAAAATTCAACTCCTGTTTTTGCCCGTAATCAAAATGCTGACTATATGTTGGCACCAACCGAATTATCCTATTTCAGTAACGAAGTGCGGGTTGAGAATAATAAAATGGCAATGAACAGCGCGGCAGGTGTTATACAGTTTAGTGCAACTCCCAAAGGCGCTGAACTTACCGGCGATTTTGAAGCAAAAAATACCGGAGTTGCCAACCTAATGGTTCCCAATGGCGGTTTTTCGCAGGTGTTTGAGTTTATGGAAATCCCGTTGTATGTGCGTTACCGGGTGATCGATCGTAAAATTGGAGTTGAACTTTTAACTGGTTTAAATACAGGAATAGTTGTAGGCAACAACGCCTATATCGAAAATCAGTACGGAGTTCAAAACATTGGCGAAACAATGGATATTTCAACCGTTAATATTGCAGGAACATTGGGAATGGGGGTGAATTATGCGTTAGGTAAGCATTTCTCTGTGGCGGTTGAGCCCCGTTTCAGTTATTACCTAAATTCCATTAACAGTAATCCATCAGTTGAATTCCGTCCGTACAGAACGGGATTTTACACGGGGGTTACATACGAGTTTTAAAATATCATCTGATGTCTTTGCTGAATAAAAATTCAGTTTATATTTTCCTGATTTTATTTGGATTTTGTCTGCAATCAAAAATAAACGCAAATATGTCTTTAAGTTGTCTTTCCGATAATTCCGACCATTCAATTCTTATTTCCATGTTTTAATCTTATCTCTGAGTTCCTGATGAGAAATAACCCTGCCTTCTTCGCTGTCTTTTTTAGCCTGGTCAATCATTTCGTGAAACTCGTTAATTGTCATTGGTTTTAACTTCGATTCGAGTGAAATTTTCTTTTCTTGTCTGATGAATGATTCAAGTTTAGTGATTAAATTTTCATCGCTGATTCGAAGAAATTCCTCAATTAATTCCAGTTTTCTTGCTTGAATGTTCATATTTTAAATCTTTCTGTAAATATAAAGTAAAATTTTCTACTGAATCACTTTCCCAAAAAATACACCGTTTGCCAGCAATTTGTTGGTTCCCAGCCAAATTCCACGGAAAGTCATACTCTCGTGGTAACTAATGATTTTTCCGCGACCAACAGATTGAACCGAAACAACAGGCGCATTTTTTATCAGTTCGAGATTTTTGTCCGATACAAATCCGCTGAGAAATGGTTCGGAAGTGAATTTTACAGGTTCCGCATTTTTAATATCCAGCGGTTTGGCTACCGAAGTTCCGGTTTTAAAAACAGGCAAAGTATTTTCAGTGTAACCAAAACAAAGCGGGTGGGTAATGTCGAGCGTGGTATTGAAAATGGCACCGCTGATAGTATTCAGG
>Ga0210024_1000369_pt1 | contig 40213 bp, 32 predicted proteins | sample CryGeymeta201525_FD_183988 | JGI IMG/M metagenome (GOLD analysis project Ga0210024, IMG submission 183988) | Groundwater microbial communities from Crystal Geyser aquifers in Utah, USA - Crystal Geyser metaG 2015-25 (SPAdes) (version 2) | ecosystem: Environmental > Aquatic > Deep subsurface >...
CCAACGCGACCAGGGCGTAGACGGAGCCGGCGAGAAGACGATTGGTCAGCAGTTGCGGCAGCATGGGCGCTTTTCAGCCGGCAGGCGCTACGGACGGCAGTTCGGGGTCGTCAGGGGGCAAGGAGCACCTCCAGCTCCTCCACCTCCTGGAAGTGAGCCTCGGAAGTTGCGAGAGGCACCCCTCCAGCGCCCTCCGCGTCGTTGAGGACAGCGATGGCTTGGCATGTGTCGAGAGCGAGGCTACTGCCACTCATCAAGGTTCACCTTCCCGAAGGTGCTTTGGATGATGTCGCGCATCTCGTTGGCGGCCTCATCCGGCAGAATGCCAACGCATTCGGATAGGAGATGTTCCGAACCGCCTTCCGGCCTCAAAGGCTCCACAGCGAGACGCACCCGCCAGTGGCTGCGGAGTCGTTCCAGTGGCTTGACGGGACGAAACAGCCCGTGCTCATAGATTGCTTCGATGGTCCTGACCATGGTCAACACCTCCGTTCGTGTCTCCGATTCTACGTGCTCGGGCCCAAAGCCGCAAGCGGCAGAACGACCGTGTGCCCCGGGTGCGCCAATCCCGCAAACGCAATCCATGCCCGTTCGCAGGAGTCACTTGGCATCCCGCTTGAACTGCGTTGTCCTGCGAATCGCCAGCCCAAGCGTGAAACCGCCCGCGCCGGAGAAGAGGTTGAGGCAAGTTGGCGCTTTCGGGGCGGGCATCGAGACACCGACTGTCGCACGTTCTCACTGGGGGGGCAAGTACAGGAGAATCGTCCGGCTCAAACCGGGTGGAGATCGCTCGTGGCAGCGACAGTGTCGCCATTCGTGTCGTTCGGCACTCCGCAACCCGCATCGTCACGCGCTGACCCGACAGACCAGCCCGAAGCCCAACGCGACCAGCGCGTAGACGGAGCCGGCGAGGAGACCGTTGGCGAGGAGTTGCAGACGGCAGTCATCCCGGAAGGAGCGTCCTCAATGTCTCCAGGTTTCCGGGCATCCTCGGCTGTGTAGTTGAGCCACACCCCATGCTTGGCTAACGCCGCCATCATCTCGATCTTGGTCGGCACGCCGGCAAGCTCCGCAGCTTTCCCCAGCGAAATACGCACAAGCCGGTACAGCTCGATGGCGAAACGCTAACGAATGAGCGCCGGCAGCTCCCGTTCTTCCACACCGGCAGCAGGCAGGACGGATCTCGGCAGCGGCACAGTGACGGTTAGCGAGTCCATAGAACCACGCACCTTTCCGCAGGGCAGTGGGAAACGCGAGTTACGCCGTCATTCTACCTCAAACCGAAGGCAAGGGAGATGAGGTTCTGGAGGACGGTATACAGCCCCAGCGACGCCAACAGCAGAACCAGGCTGCTCCCCTGCCGCTTGCGCAGCGCCAGCGTCTTCTCGATTCACCAGCGAACCGTATGCCAGAAGAGCACGCACCGCCGCAACGGTGGTCATCACACTGTCAGGTGGGCCTTCCTCTGCCAACTCGGCCCCACACAGGTCGCTCATGTACTGCCGGTCCGACTTCCCTCCGCCTTCCTTGCCGATGCCATCACTATGCCGATCAAGGACCAGAAATCTCACAGCGTTCTGGACCGCCTGCGCAAGCACATCGGCGCCCACCCTCGAGGACGCCCGCTGTCCTCGTCAAGTCCTGGCAACCGCTTTCGCAGCTAACTCCCGTGCATCTGCAAGAGAGACTGTCAGTGGTCCGATACTCAGTTCAGCAGACATGGCGTCTCCGCAGAGAAGTGTTCATTGCCTGCGCTTGCTCAGCCAGTTGCGCCACCGGCCGCACGGCTTCCCGGACCCCCTGCCGCCCGGCATCCGCGCCTCCTCCTGTTCCACGGGTGCAGCACCACCATCCGTCCGCGGCCCACCGGCAGTGTTCTCGTCGGGTGACTGCGCGTGGTGAGTCGCCTCAGGTTGCCCTTCTCGCGGTACGTCTTCCAGCATGGACTCAATCTGCTCGGGTGTGTGGACCCCATGCGACTGTTGCAGATGGCCCGCGAAGAGCGCATCTATGAACGCGGCATAGCGCCTCGCTCTGTCTCCCATCTCGAACTCGAGGTTGGCGATCCTCAGGCGGGGACGGCTTCCACCCGCCTCGCATGATCTGGGTTCATCTCCATCGCAGCTTTCTTTGTAGACCATGACAGCGTTCCCGTCGAACACGGTGTACTCGGAGTGCGTAACATTGCCCTCCACGGCATCCTCGATGGGCTTGCGAAGCTCATCGATCAGCGAAGCGGCGTTTCCCCTCAACTGGGACACTTTGACGAACCGCGTCTCGACTCCTGCTCGTTTGCAGGGCTTCATGAACTTGTCGAAAAACGGACGATTCGTCCCGGTGACCAACTCCCTCCACTGAAGATCGTCCAACAAGAAGACTCGGTGCCGGACATCGCCCGGCGAACGGCGCTTCAGGAACTGGATATAGTGCCCTGGGTACTTGCCGGCCCCTTCGTTGGAGATCCCAAGCGTCACCAAAGCGCTTGGGTCGAAATCGGGAGCACCCTCCGCGGGCGGGAACTCGTCCCGCTCCAGGCAACGGTGTTCGACGCTGCAGCCGTCGAGGCGTTTGAACCACTCCGACGGAGCGAAGATGCAGGTGAAGTCTATGCGGCTCGCGTGACCGGTCAGTCCTGACAACACGGTTGAGAACTCGGCGTAGTTGCTTATGGGTACCCGTATCGTATCATCAGCATAGGCACGGTTCAGTTGCTGGCGGATGACCCTGCCCACGAGGAATTTCGTCGACTCGGGGTAGTTCTGGCTGAACCACCCAAGAACCCCATCGAACTTGGTGTCCTGGATGAAGAAAAGCAAAGCTCCCACTTTGGCGCCAAGGTGGTCGAACAGGCGAAGCTCCGAGAAGCTCGCGCAAGCCTTGAGCTGTTTTCCGAGGAACATGTGAGCGAGAAGCGACAGCACTCCGAAGCTGGCACACGCCCCTAACAGCGACTTGCCACCCGCCGAGCAGTATGCCCATGGATCGCTCTTCTGGCTCGAAGTGCTGATGAGGTACAGAGCCATGCCGATCCCAACTACAAGGGACACCCTCCACGTGCCGGCCCTTACCCAGCCATAGTGCGCTTGGGCGGCGTCGTTGATGGTCTTCATGAACTCACGGGTCTTGCCATCCACGGTCTGTCACCTTCCCCTCTTCCGGGCCCTCAGGGCCAGGGTGCCCGCTGGAATGTTCCCGTCCGGCGCCGATGTGGAACGCCCGATCGTGCAGCCGTGAAATCCGACTCTCGTGGCCATGGACACCAGTGCCGAGGGCTTGTACAGCCTGATCCCGAACGGATAGATGACGGACGAGCCATCCCTCGACTGGTATGCATACACTCCGTACCAGTAGGCATACTCCCCATTGTCCACAACCCGCGACACCTTGCGGTACTGCGTGCCGTCCTTGAGCACGAGGCGCTCCTCAATGCTTCCCGCCCTGATCGCACAGTCTGGATCGAGGAACTGGAGGACGAGGGACCCTCCGGGCACCAGGCATCCATGCACGGCGCGCAGCACTTCGGCATCGTCCTGCCCTTCAGGCAAGTACCCGAACGAAGTGTGCATGCTCAGCACCACATCGAAGGCGCTGGGCTGAATATCGCGCATGTCGCAGTGATGCAGCGTCAACCGCACGTCCGCCTCGGCAGCTTTCAGCCGAGCTGCGTGCAGAAGCGGAGCCGAAAGATCCAACCCCTCGACATCGTGGCCATGTTGGGCCAGTCTGATCGAGTGGCGACCATATCCGCAGCAGAGATCCAGGATGTGAGCGCGCTTACTTCGCACCACATGCCGCATGAGCCATCCAATTTCCCCAGCGGTTGTGGGCGCGGGCTTCCGCAACTGATCTACCTCCAGGTAGCGCTCGTCGAAGATTCGCGTGTACCAATCCCGCGGGATGTCCTCAGCAATGGGAGGCGTTCCCTCCGTCGCCACGCTCGCGGTGGGTTCGCCTGACTGCCAAAAGGTTGTCTGGTTTGGCACCACGCTCTGCGTCACGGTCCCTTCCTGGCAGTAAGGTAAAGGCAGTGGTCCACCTGTCCGCAGGCCAGTCTCTTGTGCATCGGTCCGCCGTGACAGAAATCCCATTGGTCGCACTGCGAGCATTCGCCAGTTCGCTTCCACTCGAAGTCGCGGTAGCGGCGATACCGGTTCTCCCAGACTTCAATGATGCGATCTCTTCGGAGATCGCCCTCGATGAACTCCCGGGGGATGTTGCTGCACGAACCGAGCTTCCCGTCGCACAAGATGCCCAGGTTATTGAGCCCGGCAATGCAGTGGAAGATGAAGGGTCGAACCGTGCCCTCCAAGTCCGTCCCCAGCCAGCCGCCGCAGCCCAGCTCCACCATCGTCGTGGAAGGGTCGGCATAGTCCGAACAGCCTGCCTGATACTCCCGCCTCAAGAAGCTCAGCACTTGCCGCAGTTGTTCGGGCGAGAGGTGATAGTCGTCCAGCGACGAGGCGCGGCCAAGCGCATCCAGTGTCATCACCCGGAACACCCTGGGATTGACCTCTCGCTTGATCTGCGCGAACAACTCGGGGATTTCGTCAACGTTCCTCGCGTGAGCCACCGCTGAAACGGTGACAACATAGCCCTCGGCTACGGCTCGCCGTGCGGCTTCGACCGCTTTGTCGAAGCTCCCTGCCTTCCCGCGGAAGACATCGTGCGTGTCCCGTAGCCCGTCGATGCTGATGCCCAAGCCGGTCACGCCATACCGTTTCAGTTCGCGAAGCCATTCAGGGTGCTCAGCCAGAGCAAGTCCGTTAGTTTGAATGTCGGTGTTGCGGAACGACGGCCATCGGCTGATGCGCTCGAGAATCTCGAACAGGTCGCGTCGAACGAAGGGCTCCCCACCCGTAATGTTAATGTGGCGGAACTGCGAGAGGTCGAAGTCGTGCGCGATCTGGTCGAAAGCACCCCCGGCCTCTTCGGTGCTCAGCTCCTCCGCGTGATCCGCCTCCTCAGACGGCGAGCCGCAGTGCACGCAGTGAAGGTCGCATCGGCGAGTTGCTTCCCAGGTGATGATCTGGAGCGTGTGCTCCCGGACCAGCTTCTCGACGCGCGTTTTCCATTCCTCAAAGAGGGTGTCGAGTTCGCCGCTCATGTGCCGAACACGGCGCTGAAGTACTCCGTGTTGTTGTCTCCCGGGTGGCAGCCGTACATGTTGTTCACATACTCAACCGGGTTGCGCCACTCCAACATCCGGCGCTTGAAGAGCAGCACTCGTTCGTTTCGCTCGGCCGATGTCGGCGACTCGCGCCGCTCGGCGGGAGCAAGGGTTGCTTGGGGCACTGGTTTTCACGCTCCTTGATCTACTGGGTAGCCGAGATCGGCTTACCGTCCTTGATCGTCTTCGTGGCAAACGCCTCCGACTTCAGGTCGCCGTTTCCCTGGAAGGATATCTCGCCCGACACTCCCGTGAAAGTGAGATTCCGCAGAGCGTCCCTCGCGGCGGTCGGGTCTACGCTCTTGGCTGCCTCGATCGCCTTGAAGACGGCCGTTGCGGCGTCGTAGGCGTAGGCACTGAAGACATCGGGCTGTTCGCCGTACTTGCTCTGGTAGGACTTCGCGAAGGGACCGTAGGCTCCCGTGTGAGTGTCCGATGGCGCGGTGTAGAACACGCCTTCGGCCGCCGAACCGGCGATCTTTAGGAACTCCGGTGCCCCCCAGTTGTCGCCGCCAAACAGGGCCGCCTTCATACCGAGTTCCTTCACCTGGCGAACAAACGCACCGCCTTCTTTCGGGTAGGTCGGGGAGACGATTGCGTCGAGATCGGTGAGCTGTTTCAGCTTCGCAATGATGGTGCGAAAGTTGCTTGAGCCCTCGGGGGCGCCCTCCGAGAGCAGCACCTCGCCGCCCAGATCCTTGAAGTTCGACTCGAACCCGTCCGCCAAGGGTTTGCCCCAGGAGTTGTTGGTGTACACAACCGCCACGCGCTCTGCCCCCGAGTCGTTGACCCACTTCGCCAGAACGACCGCCTGCACATCGTCGGCAGGAACTGTTCTGAAGAAGAACGGGCCGCCCTTCGTAGACAGCTCGGCCGACGAAGAGATCGGAGACACCAGAAGCACTTTGTGCTTGGTGGCAAGGGGCGCAATGGCGAGGGTAACGCTGCTTCCAGCAGAACCGAAGACGACCGGTACCTTGTCCACCGTGGCGAACTTGGTCATGATCCCCACGGCTTCCTTCTTATCGTTGCGGTCATCCTGGAAGTCAATGGATACTTGGCGACCCAGCACGCCGCCTTTGGCGTTCCACTCCTCGACTGCCACCTCGATGCCACGCTTGCCCTTCTGACCGTAGGACGCCACTTCGCCGGTCAGCGGGAAGGCAGCGCCGAGCTTCAAAGCTCCGTCCGGGTGCTTGCGGGTGGCTACAACCACCATGACGATGATTACGACCAGAGCTTCTACTGCGGCTACCTTCTTGAACATTGTGCAAGACACCTCTAGTGGATTCCGCCGGACTTGAGCACGGTAGGTCAGGAGGCTCACGGACCTGGGTCCGCTCCGGTGCGCCTGTCCTCGTCGATCTCAAGGTAGGGCTGACGCCATACACATGATAGGGCATTGCTGCGCCATTGTCGAGTGCATGGTTGCCCATGAGGGGGCACCATCGCAGCGGTTGAGTAGTGGCATGACGAAAGCCCGGTTGTCGACCTGGCCTGTCCAAGGACTTGCCCGGAGGTGTCATCGGTCACCCGACCCTTCGTTCGGTCGGCTGACGCATCGTACCCGAACTGCCTCCGAGCGGCGCCGCGGCGCCATCTCACACCGTCGGCGGTCGTAGCGCTCCTCCTCCACCCCTCCCCCTCGGCGGGTCCACCTTGGGCACGCGGGCGGCTTGGGTGGAGTCGGGGCCGTATTGGGCGATGACGGCGCTGCGGAACTTGACGGCGAAGGACTCGATGTCGGAGATCTCCTGATCCCGCTCGCCCATGGTCAGGCCCAGCTCGGCTTGGAGGGTGTTGAGCCTGTCGAGCGTGGTCTGCAGGTCGGTGCGGAGTTCCCGGGCGCCGGTGAGCGTCAGGTCACCGACTTTGAAGTCCTCACCAAACTCGGTCCACAGAGCGAGGACAGCGTCGAGGTACGGCAGCCAGTCGTAGATGGGCCTTCTGGGCATGTTGGTTGCTCCTTTCGGTCGCTGCTGGTTGGTTTCACCACGAAGGAACCCCGGGGGTTCCAGGAGTCACGGAGAGCACGGAGAAGGGCAGGGGCGGCCTTGCGGCCGGAGGGGCTTGTCTGGGCGCCAGAGGCGCTTATCCGGTCACCGGAGGGACTCATCTGGGCACCAGATGGACGCGTCTGGCGACCGGATGGACCCGTCTGGGGACCGGAGGAACGGATCTGGGCGCCAGAGGACCGCGTCTGGTCGCCGGAGGAAGGCATCTGGTTGCCGGATAGGCGCCTCTGGCAGCGGGAGGACGACGTCCGGGCGCCGGATGAGCGCCTCTGGTGGGTGGAGGAGGGGTTCCGGTGGGCGGAGGCGTGTGTCTGGCAGGAGGGCGCGCGTGTCTGGTCTGTGGCGGACGCCCGGGGAGCGGGCGGGGAGGCGAGGGAGTCCCCCCGTGTCGGCGGCCGCCCGGCGCAGAGGGCGCGGCACGGTGGCAGGTAGCCGCCCGGTACGTTGCCGCCGATTAGGCCCATCCTGTCTGCAGGTCCCATTTCGGGCTCCAAGTTAGTAGACGCCAGCGTGCGAGAATGGTCCAACTGCTCGGTGGCGGTATTGTAGGTGAGGCCGCCGAGCGTGTCAAGTGTTCGGGAGAGGTCTGCGGCGGAACGCAGCTCCGGTCCTTCGGCTTGGCGCCTCAGGCTACATTCCTGTGCCTACTCGGGTCACCTTGGCGGCGAGGTCCCGGGCAAAGTCCGGCGGACTCAGTGGCAGGCGGCCGTCGGTGCACTTCGCGGCGGCTTCCTCGAGGACCTCGCCTTTCCAGGTGTTCCACCACTGGACCTTGTAGTTGCCCGCGGGCAGGCCCAGCAGGTCGCAGGTGAGCTTCGTAGCGAGCCCGGGCTGCTGGCCCTGAGAGTCGTTGAACCAGTTGCTGTTCTGGTCGTGCAGCCAGAGCAATGCGAGGTCGTCGGTGTACAGCCCGAGGGTGTCGATCCGGGCGTACCGGGGATCGAGGTAGCCGGTCAGCCATAGCTCGGGCAGCGTCACGTGGTCCTTGCCGGTGTTCTCCAACTCAATGACGTGCTTCCCCGCAGGCAGGTCGACCTCGCAGTCCTGATTGAAGTCGCTCTGCCAGAGATCCCACTCCGGGTAGAACTTCGACGTGGCGCCGACGCCCTCGCCGGCCACGAACTCCTGCGTCCAGAGCTCGCCGCCGTCGAGGCGGAGGTGGAGGACGGCGGTGTTGCTCACCACGCCCACGTGCAGGCCGAACTTGGCTGGCGTGGGCAGGTCGACATGGAAGCGGAGAGGCGACTTGAGGTCGGGCTTCGAGTCGGCGAAGAGCAGGGCGGAGAAATCGCCGTCGCCGTCGATGGTGCTGTCGTGGTTCAAGGTGAAGTCGGTGCCGGTGCCCTTCGCCCAGCCGAGCTTGCCGTGGAAGCGGAGGTCCGCCCACGGCGCGCCGTGGGCGACCTGCACGGTTGGCGCGGAGAACCGGGCGAGGCGGAAGTTGAGCTTGTTCCAGGGGACGGTGTCGGTGAAGCGCTTGACCGCAGTCAGGTGGTGGTAGTTGCCGCGGTCGTGCATGTAGTTCTCCCAGTACCAGAGGGCGGCTGTGCCGAAGGACCGCTGCATGACCGACGCCCAGAGCCCGTTGTGCAGATTGGTGCCCACATTGCGAGGGTCGTGCTGGGTGTCGGACGACTTCCAGTCGATGCCGAACTCGCCCATCATGTAGGGCTTGGCGAACTTCTCGGTGAAGGTGCGGGAGTCGCGAGCGATGGCGTCGGTGCAGTCGTGCAGGGAGGTGTCGGACCCGTACTTGTGGGTCTGGCTGTAGTCTATTTCCTTCACGCGCCACACGTCGTCGGTGCCGTAGGTCGTGGTGACCAAATGCCGGTAGGGATCGTGGGCCGCCAGGTACTCCGCCATGGGCTTCACCCACTGAACTGGCGCGTTGACCTCATTCCAGAACTCCCACGACAACACGTTGGTGAAGCAGCCGTACCGGGCAATGTAGTAGCGCAGGCGGCGCTGGTAGAGCTTCTGCGCTGGCGGGTCGCTCCAGAAGTCGGCGGGCTTGCTGCACGGGCCGCCCATCGCGGCGTTGTACGGGTTGAACCGCCAGCGGTCAGCCTTGAAGTAGTCTTCCGTGTCCATCAGCTCTCCATGGAAGCCGAGGCACAGCATGGCGTAGACGCCCGACTCCCGCGCCACGTCCAGCACGTGGTCGAGTCGCCAAGCGTTGGTCAGGCTGTACTTGCCCAGACCGGGGAACTCGTTCCCGCCATCCGGATCCTGCGGCGACCACTCCAGCCCCATGTTCCAGCGGACCAGCCAGAGGCGGGTGTAGTTGCCGCCTGCCTTGCCCAATGCGGGAAGCCACTTGTCGTAGTCATACGTCTGGGCGCTACGACCCGCCCAGCAGATGTTGTGGCCGATGGCGAAGTAGGGCGCGCCGCTGTCGAACTGGAGGTAGTACGGGGTCTGGGGTGATCGGCGGACGAAGCCCTTGCTGCCACCGGCTACGCAGGTGATATCGACAGGCTTGGCGGCGGTCTGACCCGACCGGTCTCTGACCGTGACCGTGCAGGTGTGCTTGCCCAGCTCAGCGGGGGCGAACCGCACTTCCCATTGGGGCTCGCCCTTGCGGATCAGCCGCTCGGCACTGCCGCGCTGATACCGTTCGTACGCCTGGTAGAAGAAGCCCGGCACCGTCAGCGCCTTCCCGGAGGGCGTTGTGATCCGGGCGGTCACGTCCACGTCGTCGGGGTCGAAGGGATTGTCGTACGTCGCAGAGAGGTCCAAGTTGAGTTCAATGGGCTCGTACAGCCCGACCTGTCCGGCGCCGGGCGTGACAGACCGCAAGGCGAGCTTGTCCGCACCCCCCAATGGTGGCAGCAGGTCGCGCGCTTCAGCCGCCGCGGTGGCCTTCGCCTCGGCGAGTCCTTGGCGAGTCAGTGGACGGAACGTCAGCCCGAAGGTCAGCTTCTTCCCCGGCGAGAGAGAAGCGCTGTCGGTGACGAGGCAGTGGATCCCGAAGGACTGGATGCCAAACTTGCGGTCGTCCTGGAGGTAGGCGCCGGTGAGACCCCTTCCGTCCACGACCACCTGTAGACCGTCGCCCGACTTCGGCAGCCACCCGAACCAGTCCACTGCGTCGGAGTGGACCACGTGGTAGTTGTCGGCGTCCAACTCGGCGGGCAGCAGCTTCTGGGTCAACGTTCGACCGTCGCTGGCGGCCCAGGCTGTGGCTCCGGCGTGGCCTTCGGTGGGCAGGCTCATCATCACCAGCACCCCCACGCATTCCAACGGGGGCGAGGGGGTCAGCGAGTAGGCGACGCGGATCTCCTCCGGGGAAACGGTCACGACCTCCTCAACCGCCAAGGGCCCGGGTGCGGCCTGAAGCGTGCCCGAGAACACCTCGTTTCCGCCCTCGCGTCCGCGGTTGAGCTTCGCTGCCTCCGCGTCCCGCTGTGACACCCACGACCCGTTCCAGTTGGGCTTGGGGATCGTCACCCGAACGTCGCGGGCGAGGACGGAACCGCCGACGCGGACCTCCCGCAGCACGCCGGAGTCGGCGAGGTCAGTCGACAGTTGGGCGGAAACGGCGGAGCCACCGAGAGTCAGAACGGACAGCAGCCAGGCCACCGTGGGTGTGCTCTTCATTCCCTTGGAGCTCCTTCACAAGCCACGTACAGCGGTGCTGCCAGCCCGCTGTGCTGGGGGACAACAACGGGCTGGCAGCACCGCTCTACGTAGTCTTCATCCCTCGGGGTGTCTCGGCGAAGGGCGGAGGTACTGGCTGACCCGCTTGCGGCCCTGAGCGCATTGCGAGCCTTGCTACCGCGCCCCGGCTCCGCAACAGTTCTCGTACTTGCGGCCGCTTCCGCAGGGGCATTTCCCCGAGGGCTCGACGATGTCTTCTTTGGGGAAGGGCAGAACGGGATGCAGGAAGGGCTTCGGGGCTGGTTCGTCGGCCTCTTCCTCCTCTTCCTCAAAGAGCGCCTCCTGCAGCAGGTCACGCAAGTCCTGCAGCAGCAGCACCAGGAAGATCGCCACCCCGGCAGCCAACATGAGCGCCGCCGCCTGGAACGCGGTGAGCGGCACCACGCGGGACACGAAGTACCCCAACCCGCCCAACACAAGGACGCCGAGCGCCAGCCCAACCGCCGCGGCGGTGAACATGCCGGCGGGAATCAACGCTTGCGCAAGCGTCCGCAGCAAGGCGGAGCGTCGTCGCGGACGCTTCTGGGAAGGGGCGACAGCCCACACTGCGGGGCGCTTGGGCTCAGCTTGTCTTCGGCTCAGCATGGGGGCTATTGTACTGCCTGGTATACCCGCGAAGGTTGGGAACACACCGAAGTCCCGGTGCGACTTCGGCTCCGTCTGGGAGAATACCCTCTGTCCTACGTCTGCTGCACGCCTGCCGGGGAAGTTCCGCGAACTTCCACTTCGGTGTGTTCCCAACCTTCGCGGGTATACTTGGCACAGCGTCGCGAAGCGGGACTCCGTCGAGCGGCTCTGGTTTTCGGCCGTTTCTGTCATCCGCGGACACTCCGGACTCAGGGCTGTCGGCGGTCTGCGACGCGCCCACCGGAAGGCCCGGCGCAGAGCGCCGCCTCTGGTCTTGGGCGAACACAGCCACGCGGTATGATACCCACGGCCGAATCAGGGCGTCAAGGCGGGGAGTGCGAAGAGCACCCCACGCTGTCGCCGCCGCTGCAGCTACGGACCGCCCCTTGAAGTCCCCGAGGTTCCTTGCGTCCCTTACCCCTCGTGCGCGAAGATCAGTGCTCGAACTCAAGCAACCCCGCGCGACTCACGTCGTACGAGTGCCCACGTGTTCCCGCCCACATCAACCACAGGTCATCGCGCGCCTTCCGCACGGTGATGTTGAACGCAACCTTCGGCGCCGCGGCCGGGTCGAGGTCCAGCATGCGGAAGGGCAGGGCGAACTCGGCCGTCCAGCGGCCGGGTTCGGGCACGGCCGTCTTGAAGGCGAGGTCACCGGGGTCCATCGAGGCGGGCTCCGCGTCGCCGTCTGGCGTCGTGCCGAACTCCAGGAAGCCGTTGCCGTAACCGCGGATCACGTAGATAGGGGTAGGCTTGCCCTCGCGGACGACCTGCAGGCCGATCTCGACGGCGTCGTGCTGCCCCCACTGATTGCCGTCCAACTTGGTCTCGGGGGCGACGGCGTTGTCGACAGCAACGTAGAGCCGGTCTTGGTCGTAGGCAAGCCAGGCGCGGCTCTGGCGCTGCGCTTTGGCGCCACTGGCATCCTGAGCAAGCAGCATGGCCGACTCCGGCGCGGCGCCGCTCCATTCGGCTGGCGAGAGGACGCCGTCGAGGGAGATTGGGCCCGTAGCGCGACCGACTCTGAAGACCGGGGCGGGGCCCTTCTTCGGTGGCTGTGCGGCCGCCGTCTGCTGGAGCGGCGGGAGCGGCTTGGGCGGGTCGTACGGCCAGGCTACGACCGGCAGCGTCGGGCGCAACTCGTCGGTGTACAGGCCCATCTTCTCGAAGGGGATCGGCTGGAAGCCGGGCAGTCGGGTGAACACCTCGGCGTCGGGCCGAAGCCGGAAGTCGCCCTTGGCGGCATCGACAAAGCCGGGATCGCCGTCGGTGACCCAGTTCTCCTCGCGGCTGACCTGCCAGTTCCCGCTGCGCACGTCGGCGCACATCGCGATCACATTTCGCACGGCCCGGCTGACCCGCGGCTGGCCAGGCTGCGGCTCCATGAAGCCCACCAGCTCGGGGTAGCGCGTCGTGTACGGCGGCTTCGTGATGTCCACTTCCTTCAGCAGCCGAGTCGCCCACTCGCAACCCATGCCGCCGTCGATTGCCTCTTTCCACCGCTTGTCGTTCCACGGCGCCGACCCCAGCGCGCGTTTGCACTCGACGAACACGTTGTTCTCGGCCAGGAGGTCGTGCCCGCCGTGCGAGAAGACAGTGCCGAAGGAGCCCCGGCCTGGCTCGCCGCAGCGGAAGAAGACGTTGCCGAACACGGTGTCGCCGCCGTCGCCGTCATCGAAGTAGACAGCCGCGTTGCCGTGCCCCATGGGGCTGCCGATGTTGTGCCAGAAGTTGTAGCGGACCACGTTCCCCCGGCACGAGGGATTACGGCCTTTGTAGTAGGCGCCGCAGTCATCGGTCTCGGTGCAGATGTGGTGGATCACGTTGTACTCGAAGACATGGTCATTGCCGGCGACACCGATGGCCTGGTGCGGGGCGTTGTGGATCAGGTTGTGGGCGGCGCGGTTCCCGACGCCCGCCAACATGAGTGCGTTGGCGTACGTCAACTGCAGGCGGGAGTAGTCCCAGATATGGTTGTTCACAGCTTCCTGCCCGGCGGGCGTCAGCGTCTTCCGGTCGCCGCCCGACAGCACCAGACCGCCGGTACCGGTGTCGTGGAGGTCGCAGGCTTCCACCCGGTGGGCCGATCCCCCGGTGACGCGGATGCCGAGTTCTCGCGTGTTGCGGACCTGGCACGCCAGCATCAGGTCCCCGGTTCCGCCAGTCACCTGGAGGCCATCGCCCAAGCAAGCCTCCACAACGAATCCCCGCACCACCACGTTCGCCGCCTCCGTGAGCGCGACGACCGGCGTCGTCAGCGTTGAGAGGACGAGGCGCGCGCCGGCCAACTCCGAGGGCGGCCACAGGTAGAGGCGTTTGCCGGCGCGGTCAATGTAGTACTCGCCCGGTTGGTCCAACTCTTCCAGCAGGTTCAGCGCGCGATACCGGCGCGGCGAGGGATTGCCTTGCTTGACGCCGTACAAGTGCGGCTCGGCCAGCGCGATCTGCCGCTTCGCAGGGTCGATGGACTTCACCTTGATCGTCTCGGCGTACCAGTCGTAGCACCAGTACCCCTGCAGCCAAACGCCCGCCTCGGCATTCCAGCGGGCGGGCCGGTCGCCGGCATACTCGAAGATGCCTGGCTTCCCGGCATTGTCGCCGTCGCGGGGGCGCGAGCCGGAGTCGACGATGCTGGCGATGGTCGTCCACCCCTCGTTGGGCCAGTGCGCCAAAGCCATGCGTTGATCGTTGAAGAACAGTTCGGGAGCAGTTGGCGCCCCGCGGTACCGGGTCGGGAACTGACCCAACTCCGCAATGCCGAGGGCGGCGAGGTCCGCCTGCAGCACGTGTCCCCGAGCCGCCGGGTCGAGCCGCGCGACGACGGCCGCGTCGGCGACGGGACCGAACGCGTCCGCCGGCACCGCCCGGCCGCCCGTGAGCCGAACCTCCTCACCCGCCGCTGCCCGGTAGATCACCGGCGCTTCAGGCGTGCCCGAGTCTGCGGCGGTCAACTCGAAGGTCTGCTGCTGCTCGTACGTGCCTGCCCGAACCATCACAGTCACGCCGCCCGCCGGCAAAGGCGCCGTCGCCTTGAGGGCCCGCACGGCGTCCCGCGCGCGAGTCAGCGTTGCGAAGGGTCCATCGGTCTTTCCAGCGTTGGCAGCGGCAAGCGTGCCGGACCAAGCGTCGTTGCCGTCGGTGGCCACGTAGAACGAGAGCGGTTGCTGCGCGTGCACCGTTCCCCGCGCCAGCGCCCATACGACGAGGACCGCCAGCAGAATGCAGGGGGTTGGTTTCATGTCTTCTCTCCTCCAGATCACGGATGACCCAGTTTACCCCTGTTGGCGCTGAGGCACGCGGACAGAGCGCCACCGGGAAGGTGTTGCAGCAGGACGCCCGAACTTGTTCGGGGGCTGACCCAGGTGAGCACCCCGACGACTGCTCCCGTCCAAACGTGGCGCTCCTCACCCAGTCCGAGCCGCGACCGTGAGGGAGCGCGTGACACGTCGGCGTCGCGGACCAAGTTAGCGTGTCACGCGCTCCCTCACGGTCGCGGCTCGGATTGGCTGGGCGCGTCCCAAGGAGGAACCACAGTGAACGGAATCCGAATCGGCATCCTCGGCGCCGGGCGCGGAACCGCGCTGGCGCGGGCCGCGCAGCGCGCCTCGAACGCAACCGTCGTCGCCTTCTGCGACCAGGACCAGGGACGGCTCGCCCAGGCCGCTGCGGCCATCGAGGGCGCGGCGACCTACACCGACTACGAGGACTTGCTGGCCGCAGACCTCGACGCCATCCTCGTCGCCTCTCCCATGCCGCTGCACGCTGAGCACTCCATCGCTGCCCTGCAAGCGGGGAAGCACGTGATCTCCGAGGTAACTGCAGCGACCACCATGGACCAATGCTGGGCGTTGCTGGAAGCCGTCAACGCTTCGGGGCTCCGGTACATGCTTGCCGAGAACTACTGCTACACGCGCCCGTTCCTCATCCTCAAGGGGATGGTCGACGCCGGTCTCTTCGGGGAGGTCTACTACGGCGAAGCCGATCAGATCCAGGAGTTCAAGGGAGGCTTCCCGCCCCCGGACACGGGCTACAACTGGCGCACCGCCGAGTTGGCGCTGCGGCTGGGGCATCAGTACATCACCCACAACCTGGGGCCGCTGTACCAAGCGGCCGGCGACCGCGTCGTGACCGTCGCGTGCCAGGGATCCGGCCAGCACTTCCTCGATTGGGCAAAGGCAGACGACACCTGCGTTGTGCTCTGCCAGACTGAGAGCGGCAAGCTCCTGCGTATCCGGCTCGACTTCTTCTCCGACCGGCCGATGAACTACCAGTACCTCGGTCTGCAGGGCACCGGCGCCTGTTACGAAGCGCCCCGCGGCCCCAAGGACGAGCACAAGGTGTACGTCCACGGGCAGACGCCCCGCGGCGAATGGCAGAGCCTGTTTGACTTCGACAAGTACCTGCCTGCGCGCTGGCCGGCCGGACTGACCGACGACGGCATCGACGCCGGCGCGCACCTGATGATCGAGGACTTCGCGCGCTCGATCCTCGACGACACCCGCCCGCCCATCGACGTGGTGGACGCGCTGAACATGACGGCGCCGGGGCTGCTGTCGGAGGTGTCGCGGGAGCGGGGCGGAGAGCCAGTCGAAGTGCCGGCATTCTACCAGAGGTAGCGTGCGCGATGCCATCGTTGTCTGTCCACAAAGGAGCCCGAAACCATGATTGCCCTCATTGCCGGTCCAAGCAAACCACCGCGCTTCGTGCAGGGACTGGGCTTGCCCTACCTCGCCGCCGTGCTGGAAGAGGCGGGCTTCGAGGCGCGGATCTTCGACCTCTACCCACCGTCGCCCGACACCGACGACCCGGCAGTTCTCGACGAGCGGCTCGCGGGCGCGATTGCCGACGCGCAGCCTGAGATCGTGGGGATGACGATCCACACGCCGGCGATCGTGGAGAGAGTCCGCCTGGCACGGCTGATCCGCGAGCGACTCCCGGATGCGCTTCTCGTCGCCGGCGGGCACCATCCCGGTGCGGAACCGGAAGACTTGCTGCGCAACAGCGACTTTGACCTATGCGCGATTGGCGAGGGCGAAGAGACACTGGTGGAGATTGCCCAACGCGTCGCCGGGCGATCGAGACGACGGACGACGGGGTGGCTCGAGGGCATCAAGGGCATTGCCTACGCTTGCGACGACGAGATCGTGCGGGGCGCGCCCCGCACAGGTGTCGCCGACCTCGACTCCCTGCCCATGCAGGCCCACCACCTCCTTGGCCTGCCCGATTACGCGCCTCACCCACACCTGGGCATCCCCAGCACGGGGCTGCTGACATACCGAGGATGCCCACAGCGATGCGCGTTCTGCCTGAACCCGCAGGGGCATCGGGTCCGCCAACGTAGTCCCTCTCTCGTGGTCGACGAGATGGAGCGAGTGGTGCGAGAGTTTGGTGTCCACGGCGTCAACGTTTACGACAACCTGTTCGGGCTGGATCGGGCCCACTCCATGGCGGTCTGCGAGGAGATCATCCGGCGCGGGCCGGAGGTGATCTGGGACTGCTGGACCGCCGGCGACTTGATCGACCCAGAGCTGGCCGAACGGATGAAGGCGGCGGGGTGCATCCGAGTTGGGTTCGGCGCGGAAAGCGGCGACGACGAAGTTCTCGCGAAGTCGCACCGAGGCTTCACGGCGGCGCAGCACCAGGCCGGGCTCGACGCGCTCCATGTGGCGGGCCTGAAGACGCAGCCTTTCTTCATGATCGGGCTGCCCGGCGAATCGGCGGCAAGTATCCGGCGCACCGTCGAGGTCGCCAAGCGGTGCGGCGCGGCCGAGGTCGCGTTGAGCCTGCTTCGTCCGTACCCGGGCACAGCGCTCTGGCAGCGCCCCGAGGCGTTCGGCGTGCGGATCGTTCGCGGACCGAACTTCGAGGCGTACATTGAGACGGGGACCCTTCCGCGGGCGGCGATGCTCGACTGCGCCCAACAGGCCGGAGAAGAGCTGAAGCGAGACGGCGCGATGAAGGGCGACTTTCTGCGGTGGGATCGGTATGATTGGGAATGAGACCCCGCAGGGCGGCAGACGATGGGGAACTCGAAGGTCATGGCTTGGCGGGTCCCAGCAATGCTCTGGGGCTTCGGCGGCCAGGCGGACGGGGACTTCCTTCGCTGTGACCGGTGTGCGTGGGAATAAGGAGGAGCCGTAGATGAGTTCTTCGTCAGTAACACGAATCGGTATGATCGGCGCAGGTGAATTGGCGCGGACACGAGCGAAGTGCCTGGCGGAGATCCCCGAGGCGGAACTGTGTGCTGTGGCATCACGCACGAGGGAAAAGGCTCAGCGATTCGCCCAGGAGCATGGTATCCATGTAGTTTTTGCCAACCACCACGAGCTGCTTGCTTCGGAAGTCGACGCGGTGATCGTGGCAACGCCGAACGACACCCACTATGAGATCGTGACGGATGCACTCAAGGCGGACAAAGATGTGCTGGTGGAATACCCAATGGTTCTCTATTCTGAGCAAGCATCGGAGATTGTGCGTTTGTCCCGGGAGAGGAGAGTCGTTGTCGAGGTGGGCTTCGACAGCCGCTTTGACCCTCTGGACCGAAAGCTGCGGGAGGTGGTGCAGGGCGGGAACATCGGAGAGCCGCTCTGGTGTTCTGCTCAACTCCTTTACCATGTGAACTTCGACCCAGGCAGATGGTATTGGCAGCAGGAGGCGACGCGAGGCATGGTCGTCTCCTGGATGGTGGAGCGATTTGACCTGCTGCTGCGGCTGTGCGGAGAGGCCGAGCACGTGTTTGCGCTGCAAGCACCGGAGGTCTGCGCCGGGGCGGGAGTGTCCCAGCAGCACACCTGTGTGGTCAACCTGCAATTCCAGAGGGGAGCTGTGGGTGTGGTGAGCCTCTGCTGTCTGGCGCCGCCGGGCTTCCCCGCGTCGGTGGTGGAGGTCATTGGACGGAAGGGCGGGGGTTGGTGTGACGGTCGGACTCTTCGGCTGTTCACGGATTCGGGCGAGGAGCGCACAGAGGTCGCGGCAGGGCACGATTCGTTCGCTGAGGAAACCGCCTACTTTGTGCAATGTGTCCGCGAGCGCAGACCCACCGAGAATCCCCCGGCAAACAGCCTTGCGGCTCTATGTGTGGCGGAGGCCGCGATAGAATCGCTGCGCTGACAGTCCCTCACCCCCGATTGCTCCGGTGGCCCGAAGGGCCGGGCGTGAAGAACTGCCAACAGAGCCGACATTGGCTAAGCTTTACCGACGTTAGGACGCACCGGCTTGCAGGCATCGGGACTCCGACACCGCCAACACCGGCGTCATGTACCCAGACATCATTGTGTCCAGACACCATCGTTGGCACAGCGGGCACTGTGAGATAGACTCACGAGCGCAGGAGTAGAGCGTCCCGCCTCACGGGCGCAAGGAACTTCAGGGGGGCGCCGCATTCTACTACGGGAGTAGTGTCACCATGATCGCCCTCATCGCCGGACCCAGCAAGCCACCGCGTTTCGCCCAGGGGTTGGGCCTGCCCTACCTTGGCGCGGTGCTGGAGGAAGCGGGCTTCGAGCCGCGGATCTTCGACCTGTACCCACCGTCGCCCGACACCGACGACACGGCGGTGCTCGACGAGCGGCTGGCGGAGGTCCTCGCTGAGGCGCGGCCGGAGATCGTGGGGATGACGATCCACACGCCGGAGTATGCCGCGCGCGTGCGTTTGGCGCGGCTGGTGCGGGAGCGACTGCCGGAGGTTCTGCTCGTCGCGGGCGGGCACCATCCCACGGCGGAGCCGGAGGACCTGATCCGCAACACCGACTTCGACGTGTGCGTGAGCGGCGAGGGCGAGGAGACGTTGCTGGAGATCGCGCGCCGCGTCGGCGCCGGCTCGGGGCGAGGCGCAATGGAGTGGCTGGACGGGATTGCGGGTGTTGTCTACTCGCGAGACGGCGAGGTTGTCCATGGACTGCGGCGCCGCAACCCCGACGTGGACTCCTTGCCGCAGCAAGCCCACCACCTCCTCGGTCTGGCAGACTACAACCCGCACCCGGCCCTCGGCATGAGGAGCGTGGGTGTCGTTACCTACCGCGGCTGCCCGAAACGGTGCGCGTTCTGCCTGAACCCGCAGGGGCACCGCGTGCGCCACCGCAGCGTGTCACTTGTGGTCGACGAGTTGGCGCGGGTGGTGCAGGAGTTCGGCATCAACGGCTTCAATGTCTACGACAACCTGTTCGGGCTGACTCGCGAGCACTCGCTGGCGATCTGCGAGGAGATCGTCCGGCGGCGGCTGAAGGTGGTTTGGGATTGCTGGACCGCTGGCGATTTGATCGACGCGGAACTGGCGGAGCGGATGAGGGCGGCGGGGTGCGTCCGTGTTGGCTTCGGCGCCGAGAGCGGCGACGACGAAGTGCTCGCGAAGTCGCACCGAGGCTTCACGGCGGCGCAGCACCAAGCCGGGCTCGACGCGCTCCATGCGGCGGGCTTGAAGACGCAGCCCTTCCTCATGGTCGGGTTGCCTGGCGAGTCTGAAGAGAGCGTCCGGCGTACCGTCGAGTTCGCCAAGCGTTGCGGCGCGGATGAGGTGGAGTTGAGCCTGCATCGGCCGTACCCGGGCACAGCGCTCTGGCAGCGCCCCGAGGAATTTGGCGTGCGGATCATTCGCGGACCCAACTTCGAAGCCTCTCTCGAGACGCAGAGCCTCTCTCGCGAAGCAATGCTCGCGACCGCCCGGAACGCCAGCGATGAACTCAAGTCGGGCGGCGTGGGGGGGGGCGACTTCCTGCGGTGGGACGTGTATGATTGGGAGTGAGCGTGCGCGACAACGTAGGGCAGACCGGTGTGTCTGCCCCCGGGTGCGGCGGGCCCGGCTGGGGCGGGCACGCAGGCGCCGCCCCTACGGTCTGGGGCTGCCTCTCTGGAGGAATCCATCATGAAGCACTGCACGCTCTGGCACGTCGCCGCGCTCCTCGCGCTCGTCGCGCCGCACACTCGCGCCGAGAGCCAGAAGCTCCTCCCCTGGCAGCAATGGGTGGAAGTGCCGGCCGACACGCAGGCACGGCCGGAGATCGTCAACGACAAATGGCAGTCCACCGGCGGCAAAGAAGGCACGCTGGCGGTCAGCCGGGAGAACGGTCCCTGGGGCGCGCCGTACTTCCGGTTCACGGTGAAGGTGGACCACCTGAACGAAGGCGCGTACCCGCAGGGCTGGCCGGCGTTTCAGTGGACCGTGAGCCCGGCGCTGGACTTCACCGGGGGGGACGCCGTCCGGTACTGGGTCCGGGTCGAGAGCAAGCTGGACCGACCGTTCCCGCTCCGGTTCATCCTGCACACCGACAAAAAGGGAGTGATCAACGAGCCGATCAAGACGCCGACCCTCGGCAGGTGGGTTCAGGCGACGCACGACCTGCGCGGCAAGCCCGCGCTCGACAAGGTGACGCTGCTGCACTTCTTCCTTTGCGAAAACGAGTACAAGCACGGCGACGAGATGACCTTCGACCTCGGCGGGTTCGAGCTGTGCAAGCTGAAGCGCGAGGTGTCGAAGCTGCCGCCCGACGAAGCAGCCGTCGGCCTGTGGGTCGGCAAACGGGCCGACACCAGCGAGCAGGCGGTGATCGTCGATCAGGGGACGAAGACACTGCCGGTGCTGGCGGTGGTCGGCACGGGCGCCAATCGGTCATTGCGGGCAGATGACGAGTTGCGGTTCCGGTTCCGGGAGGTGTTCTCCAAGCACGAGCAGACCCTGACCGGGAGGCTTGGGCAGGATGTGCCGCCTGAGTCAGTGGGGCGAGTGGAGCAGGAGCTGCCGCTGCCCGACCTCCCCGCCGGCTACTACCTTGCGACGGTGGATCTCACCCGCGCCGGAAAGTCCACGGTCAACGGTCGCGTCGGCTGCGATGACCTCTACGTCCGCAAGCCGGACGAGCGCATGGCGTACACAGTCCTGTCGATCCGCACTGCCATGGCGCTCTGGGTTCGGGACTTGCTGTATGGCGACGTCATGTGCGGGACGCGCATTGCGCTGCCGCACACGTATGACCCGCTGGCCCCCGACACCTACGCCGACTTCCTGCGCGTCTTCGCCCTCACTACCGGCAAGCACACCGAAGGCAACGAAGCAGGCGACACCGGTCTCGTCTACGCGGCCGAGGCGTTCCGCAAGAGCGGCGACACCGTGCGGTGTCAGTTTGCGGAGTGGCTGCTCCAGGACAGCCTCGACCACATGGTCGCCAAGATGCAGGCGCCTTGCGGGGCGGCGATCACCTGGTCCAATGAGCTGGTCGACCACGGGCTTGGTTCCGGCGGCCCGTCACAGGCCTTCGGCTCGTACGACTCCAACCAGATTGGCGAGTGGCTGACGCCCTTCGCCCGCGCGATCGTCTACTTCCACACCGGGGGGGGCGATCGCGACTATGCCGCCAAGCTGAACGCCGCCGCCCGCAAGGCCGCCGACTACATTGCCGACCACTCGCTGCAGGAATCCGACGGAATCCCCAACGTCGTGCGCCACCTCGGGCTGACCGAGAAGCCCGACGGCACCGTGCAACAGAGAACCTACCATCAGGAAGGCCGCCAGTGCGATGTGTACCTGGGTCGCGCACTGTCCGGCTTGTCGTACTACGCCTACGCAATGCAGTTGCTGGGAGACAAAGTGCCTGACCACTGGTGGAGCGCCTTCGACAACACGGTGAAGTGGTGCCAACGGAAGATGAAGCCGAACGGCTGGTTCGACTGGCAGTGCGAGGACGTAGTCGAGGGCGGCTGCCACACGTTCCTCGGCAATCTCTACGTCGCCGAAGGGTTGTTCGGCTGCTACCTGGCCGACCGGCAGGCAGGCAGAACGGCGGAAGCCGAGGCCGCGCGGGCGGCCGCGCTGAAGGCATATCACTACGTCACCGACGACTGCTACGTCAGAGGGCAGAAATACGAGTACCCGCTGGAGTTCTGGGGAGGGCCGTACGTGTACTGGCTCTTCACCGAATACCAGGCCGCCGCCGGCCCCGATGCCCGAATGCAGGACTGGCTCGACACGCTCCACCGGAAGTGGGCCGTCCAGCGCGAGTGGAAGGACTTCCTGCAACGCGGCGGGCCCGGGCTGTCGGGGCGCTGCGACACCAACGGCATGTTGGCGATCTCCATTCTGGGGTACCTGGGGATCCGGGAGATGGAGGAGAGTGGGAAGCCGTTCCGGTACTCGGGGTTCCCGGAGTGACTCAACGCGACGTGACGCCAGCGCCCCGGGTCAAGGCGGCTGAGCAGTTGACTTTGTACGGCCGGACGACACGCGGAGAAGACCACCTCCGCGGCTCAAGAAAACCGTAGTTCTACGGACAGACTGCTGGGCCGAAACGAGGCAGACTGGTTCCAAACTCAACGGTGCACCGCGACAAACATTGCACGCGCCGCTGAGTAAGGCGACCGGGGGAGAGCCTGTCGGCCACGATTCGGGCATCTCCCGGCAGGAACATGCGCTCGCACTGCGGGCGTCCCCGCTCACGACTTTCTGGGTCCTGCTCCGTCCGTCTTTGCCTTCCCCGCTCCGCATTCGCCCTCGCCAGTGCCCCTTGCGGCCATGCCGGCGGTCCGCGCGCGCCGCAAGACGACACAGTTGAGGTCCAACACGTGCGGGTTGAGGGTACACACGCGGGATAGGAGGTCGCTGCCGCTGTCAGCACGCTCGCTCGCGCGGGGTGCTGGTCCGCTTGCGGCGAGTCATCGAGGCGCGACGTGGCGTTCTGTCAGGCAATCGCGATACAGGAGGATACAGAAATGGCTCGGATCGGGATGGCAGCCTTCGGCACAATCGGGCACGAGGTTGTGTCGCACTGGACGCTTTACGGCGACACTCGAACCATCGGCAGGATGACGCTGGCGCAGTTCCTGGCAGTGTTGGACGACGCCCTCACCAAGGTCCGGGCGGTCGAGGCCCTGGACACGCAGGCGACAGTGGCGAGGGCCTCCCGCGACACCGCTCTGAAGGTCCTGGACAGGGCACTCGTGCGGTACCGCGACGGCGTCAACAGCGAGGCCGGACGCAACTCGGAGCAGGCCCGGACCTTGCCTCGGATCCGCCCCCGCAGGTCCAGCGGTGGCGGCGGGGCCGCGCCCACCTCGCCGCCCGGGGTGTAAATTGGTCGTCCGGACGCCGGCGTGAGAGGGCGAGAAGCGCAGGCTCAGTACAGGTCCGGAAGGCCCGCACCAGGGCACCCCAGACGGCGACGTGGCGAGGGACTGGGGCACTGACGGGCACGCCGAAAACTCGTGACGACTCCCTCTGGTAGTGGCCGGCTTTCCGTGGTACCCTGACCTCTGGCGGCGCACCCCACGACCGCTGGAGGTTTGCCACCCTCCGGAGGTCAGCGCCGCTGGTGCGGCCCCCGGGCCTGCGGTGACTGCTTGCCCCGCAAGCAACGCGCCGCGAGCCCGGGCCGCACCTCTGCCGCCACCGGCATGGGGTCGAGGGAGCCATTCGGTCCGCGGGAGCGTGGGACCGAGGTGGACGCGCATTGATGTCATACTGTGGACATACACGGCCGCTCGACCGCGAGCGCATGGGAGTGTGCCACAGCATGGCGGAAGCAGTGAGCGTGCGCGTACTGATCGCCGATGACCACCTGAGGTTCCGCAAAGCGGTCCGTGACTTCCTTGACCTACAGGACGACGTGGAGGTCGTCGGCGAGGCGGAGAACGGGCGCCACGCGACGGAACTGGCAGACGAGCTTGCCCCCGATGTCGTCCTCATGGATGTCCGCATGCCCGAGATGGACGGCGTCGAGGCCACCCGGATCATCCTCTCCCGCCATCCTGCTACAAAGGTAATCGCCCTGAGCCTGCATGATGACGACGCCCACAGGGCGGCTATGCGGCAAGCGGGGGCGGCGGCGTATGTGGTGAAGGACCAGACCGGGCAGGCGCTGTTGCCCGCGATCCGCAGCTTGGCGAACGCTGGCGTTGACCTGTGACGCCGCCTCATCCCCCTGACAGTCCCGCCGAGAAAGCCGCGAGCTGATGAACGCCCCTGACGAGTCAGTCCTGCCGGTGTTGGCGACGAGCGGCGCCGCCCTGCTGGTCGTCGCTGCGCTGATGGTGGCCGTGCGTCGCCGGGAGACGCGGCGGACAAAGCTGCTGTTGCAGGCCGACGGGGAGGTGGCGGCGCTTGAGCGGCTCCTGGCACTGATGGGGTTCCGGTTCGCCGGGCGGCGGCTGCGGGCGCGGTGGGCGCTCGCTGGCTTCCTGGACGCGCTGAATCTCCCCGCAGAGCAACGGCGACTCCACGAACGGTTCGGGCAGACGGCGGCGGCGGTCGGCGCCATCGGGTGCCGGCGAGTGGACTTCGCAGAGGGCCGGATTGTCCTGGACCTGCATGGCCCGGCCGAGTGGTTGCTCCACACCGTCAACTGCGTCCTGCTCGCGAAGCATCTGGTGTTTCTCGCGTTTGCGTGCGTGGCCGGCGCAGAGGAGTGCGTGCTGCAATGCTGGTCGGAGCCAACCTCGGAGCAAGGCGAGTCGCGCTGCCTCTTCAGCCTCCGGGCAACGCGCGCCAAGGCGCAGCTAATCGACCCCGTCCGGGCGCACAATGCGCAGGTGCTGAAGGTGCTCGACGCGCGGAGTGCCGTTGAGACAGACGAGGGGATCGTCGCAGTCCAGCCCCACGCGGAACTGGGCAACTGAGCGGAGGGAAGCATGACTATGAGCCAGGCCCACTTGCCGGACGTGTGGGGCGCCGGGCAACTGCTTTCCACGAGTGCCGATCCACGGATGCGTCAGCCGTCAGAAGCCTGCCGTCAGGTCGACCCGGAGCAGGTTGTCTGAGTAGTCCAGCCCGCCGGCAGGCACGATCCGCGGGCTGTCGTCATCGTAGAACGCGCGCCGCCACTCGACTCCGCAGGTCAGGCCGTCCTTGAGCGTGCGCCGCACCGCCAGCCCGAACTCGTGATCGTTGATCAGGGCGCCTTCCGTGCCGCGGAACTTGCTGTAGTGGGCGGACATGAGTGTGGCTGCGTCGATCCGGTATTGAGTGCTGACCGTCACGATGTCTTCATCAGCCGTGAGCGGCAGGCCAACCGCCGGGAGCGCGCCGGCGGCGGGGGCCGCGTTCAGGGCCAGTCCGATCGGGTCGGCGTAGTTGGTGAGTCCGTCCCAGCGCTGCCGGAGAGCATCCACCGTCGCGGAGCAGCGCGGGCTGAGTTCGGCGTAGAACCCGCCTCCCAGCGTCGCCACGCCATAGTCCACGCCTCGGGATGCATTGCGGACGTCGTCGGTGGTGTAGAACACGTACCCCTGGCCGAATGTGCCCACCGACCCGCTTACGCGGACGTCGATCGTCTGCCGGTCGTCCCGGTAGAGCGGGCTGATATCGGCCGTGCCGACAACGCCGGAAGCGGGGACGCCCTTGAGGTCCTGCTGCTTGAGCTTGGCGGTGAGCCGGAGGTCCTTGGTCAATCGCGCCCGCGCATTGACCCACGCAATGTCTCGTCGGGGCGTGTCAATGAACGTGTGGGCGCGGTTGATCCGCTCGAAGTCGAGCCGGCTGAAGCCGGCCCGGAGCGTCACCCGGGGGTGCACTTGGTAGTGCGCACGCAAGTTGGCGGTGTTGGTCTGCCGCGTGTACCCGCTGGCTGTGATCGGTTGATCGACATACCGCCTCCCGACTTGGCCGATGAGCCCAAACGCCGCAGTGGGCTGGTACCGCCCCTGGACCTGCCAGACTTCCGTGTCGGCGTTGGCGCCCACGCCGGTCTGCTCGACTTCCGCGCGGAAATAGGAGGCGCCCAAGCTGAGCTTGTCGCTGAGGTCCCAGAGGTAGTTCGCCCCCCACGTGTCCGTCTCGCTGGCCGGCTGGAACTGCGTCCGGTCATCGAAGCTGTTGTGCGCATAGGACAGGTCCAGCACTCCCGGTCCCAACGACAGCGACGACTGCAGGGAGAGGTCCTTGCTGCTGAAGCCAAGCCCAGCGGCACCCAGGCGAGCAATGGTCGGCTCGCTCAACTGCTGGCGACGGTACTCAAGCGTGGCGGCCGAGATGGGGCCCCCGGGGCGGAGCTCAAGCTGCATCCTACTGTCGAGGCGGCTGGAGGTCGCCGCCGGCCCGGTGATCGGGTCAGCGAAGAACCGGTACCGGTCGTACTCCCAGCGGAACGACGCCGGGACGTTGACGCCGTGCCAGACCAAGCTGCCGCCCACGTCGTCCGCGCCCAAGCCGAATGCGCTCAAGCGTGCGAACGGAAACCCCTCGGCAGTCGTTCCGCGCAGCGCCCACTCTCCCAGGAAGAGGCCGTCCGCGGGCCGGTGGTACTTCCGGTAGCGCTGCAGACTGCCCGCCTGCCCCAGCGACTGGTACGACAGGGTCAGGTCCGCCTGCCACGGGTCCGGCAAGTCGAACAGAGTCGGCCGGGCTTGCGGCTGCGGTTCGTCCGCGGCACCGGCACTGCCCCCCGCGAGGCGGGCAACGCACAGGGCGATCACCAGGACCAGGCTTCGCTTCAGCACTCAGATCAGCCTCCTACCGTATCCGCCATCGGGGCCCGACTCGATCCGCGGCGAACTTCAGAATAGAAACAACGGATGGTTCTGCGAACCGTGAATGCGGGCGTGGCAGCCGTTCTGCCAGCAGGTCCCCGCCCGGCGAGGATCGCGGTGCGAGCCATCGGTGACGATGTCCGTGTGGCACTGCACGCACAACCCGCGCCCGGACAGCTTGGCGAGCTTGTCCAGCGCCGAACCGTGGGGCTTGTGGCACGTGAGGCAGCCGTCCTCCATCTGGTCCACGTTGGGACCATGCTCGTACAGGAAGGGGCCGCGCTTCTCCGGGTGACAGGAGGTGCAGAGACGGTCCAGGTCCTGCTTGATCATCGCCGGTTCGGCGCCTCCATGCGGGTCGTGGCAATCCACGCAGTCGATTCGCCCTTCGAACAGCGGATGGTGCGCGTTCGCGCGGAACTCCGCATTCTGGGCCTTGTGGCAAGACAGGCAGAGCTCGTTCGCCCGCTGCTTGAGCTTATGGTCGGTCGGCTTGTCCTGATGGACTGCGTGGCAGTCCCGGCAGCCGATCCCTTCGCCGGCATGGGCAGTGGATTCGAAGCGGACCACGTTGACCGTCTTCGAGTGGCACGGGGCGCAGGTCCGGGTCAACGGGGCGCCAGAGGCCTTCGCGGGGCTCTGCATCTTCAGGTCTTCGTCGTCGGCGTCGACGGCCTCCTTGTGCGCCTTGGCCGGGCCGTGACAAGCTTCGCAGCCCTTCAGGTGACCGGGGGCGCCCCGGTCGGACTTGCTGTGCACATCGGCGAGAAACTGCTTGCGCTCCTGCTTGTGGCACGTCTTGGTACAGGCGTCTGTCCCCAGATACGCGTCGGCCGGCGGCGCGCTTGTCTCAGCCCCGACGCGGTCGGTAGCGAAGCCGATCGCCAACGCCAGCGACGCCGCCACGATTCCCAGGGTCGCCGCAGCCGTCCGCAACCAGCGACACCTGTTTGCGGTCTGGATTGACCTGCCTGTCATGTTGGGACCTCCTCGTGATCTCACCTGAACCGGTGGTCCGCGCGCAGAAGCGGGCCGGCCGCACGCCAACCGGCGCTGCCGGGGCCGGCGGTGGCCGGCGTCGGTCTAATCGTGGATGCCAGTGGCCTTCGCCGACAACTCCGCCAAAGTCCTTTGCGAGCCGCCGCCGCCGGTACTCGTCAGCGGGTCGGTGTGGCAGCCGTAGCAGACGAGATCCAGGGTGACGGCGCCTTTGCCGCTGGAGGTGTCGACGAACTTGCCGTCGGCGGTGAGAAATCCTCCTGGACCGTTCTTGCCCACCGGGTTGGTGTTGATGGCGAAGAGGTGGGTGTGCAGGTCGGCCTGGAAGTCGTTGATCTTAATCGCCGACTTGCTCGCTTTAGGCATGTGGCAGTCCTCACAGGCGAGACCCGCCAGGTGGTTGTTGGCGCTGGCCTGGCGCGGGTGGCAGTCCGAGCACTGGCGGACCAGCGCGCCCGGCTGCGCCCCTTCATAGTGCGGGCCTTGGTGCGGATCGTGGCAGTCGGTGCACTTGAGTGCAGAGTGCCCCGCAGCGCTCAGCTCTTCCCACTGCTCGTGATGCTGAATGAAGCCGCCGCTGGCCTCGATCGGCAAGTTGGCACTGCGGTTGTGGCACCCGGCGCATTCCGTCTTCCCGTCGCCGAGGTTGATGTCGGCGCGGGACTGGGTGACCACGTGAACGCTGCCGCCGCCGTGGCACGCTTCACAACGGACGCCCGGCTCGGACCAAGTCCCGTACATGCCGGGGAGATTGTCTTGGTGCGGCCCGTCGGCGCCGGTCGCCACCCACCCGGTGGTGTGGCAGGCGCCGCAGTCGTAGGGCTTGGTGCCTTCGGGCGTGGCCGTCTCGTAGGCGGACCACGTCCTGTTCTCAAGGTTGTACTGCACGCTGCTTCCGGTGATGATGTAGCCCTGCTGGTCGATGAAGCGCGCCTTCCAGCCGTAGCCGCCGATCACGTAGGAGATGTCGTTCCAGGACTTCCCGCCCGGCGGGTTCGGGATCATTGATTTCACCTGTGACGGGAAGGTGGGCCGAACCCCGTTCGTGACCTTGTTCAGCTTATAGGGGTGGCCCATATTCTGCTCGTCCGCATACGCTTGCGGGTGACACGTCTTGCACTTCTCCGAGCCAACGTACTGGCGGCTGGCCCCTCCCTGCGTAATGCCGGCGATTGAGAGCGGGCTGCCGTTGCCGCCGCAGCCGCCCAGGAGAAACCCTGACAACGGCCCTACTACACCCGCCAAGACGGTTAGCCACGCAGACGACTTCGTGCTTCTCTTCATGGACTGAGACCTCCCTGGATCAGCTTTTTCATCTTAGCATTCGCCCCACCGGGCAGCCGACTTGGGCTCGCGGAACCTCACGGCAGGAAGACCAACGACAAGAGGCGAGAGGGGATGTGCTCCGCCCCATCGGTGTTGTCCATCCAGGCGACGCCGAAGGGATACTTGGCGTTCAGGTCGTTGAAGATCACGTCCTCCTCGGGGCGGCCGGTATCCAAGGCGCGCCGGTACTCCAAGGTCCAAGTACCGTCTCGCCAGATCCCTGCCTGCTGGACGTCGGCCCGGCTCCCCGCCGGGGTGCGCAAGATACGTTCCGGCACTGCGGCTTTCAGCGCCACGTAGCGATCCCAGGCGGCCTGGCGCTGGGCGGCGCTCAGCCCGGCAACTTGGGCAGCCTCACCGTTGTCAATCTCGGTCTGGTACAGCGTCATGGCATCAACGAAGTCGAGCGGAGCCGTTTCGACGTAGTTGGGCGCCGTCTTATCGGCGCTGCGGTTGCGCGTTTCGGCGCCAGCGCCGGCATCTCCATAGCGGCCGCCATCGGGAGCATTGGCCGCGCTCCACTGGCCGATCCACTTGTCATCCGCCCAGCCGCTGAAGGTTACCGTCCCGGCCGTCACCGCGTGGGTGGTCGCCTCAATGGACAAGGCGCCGCTCTGGCTGATACCCGCGTTGGGGAGGTAGCGCGCCGCTTTCATGTGCCACATGTCCGCTTTGCCCGTCTCCAGCCAGGCATCATCCTCACCGGCCGGGTCATGGGTGCCCGGATGGCATTTGACCAGGCAGCCCACGCGGTCGAAGTTCGGCGCGGCGATGTTCCACATGATCGCCAGCCGATCTTCCGATTGACCTTGAAGCGTCTTCCATGTCGTTCCGTCCCAGATCCACGCCCGACGTGCGAAACTGGCGGTCGCATCCGGCACCACTGCAAGGACATAGAGGTCGGTGGCGGTGTAGAGGGCTCTCAAGGTCACGGCCGGCTCGGTGAGCGCCAACTCCGGCGCGCTGGCCCACGCTGCGTCTGCGTCGTTGCCGTCCACCAGCGGCGCTGCGGCCGCGCGAGCGGCCCCCAGCGTGTTGGGCCCCACAGTGGTAGGTGCGCCGCTCCCAGAGGACGCCAGGCTTGGGAGCGCGATGGGCCCGCCACTGCCGCCGCAACCGCAAAGGACGATCCCCAGCGCTGCGAACGCGAGCAGTGCAGCTATCTGAGCGCAGGACCTACAGGCTCTTCTCATCGTGCTGTTCAACTCCTTGGCGGATCGGTAAATACCGGGGTTGGGACTGCGTGTCTTAAAAGCAGACTCTATTATGGCCGCAGGGAGAGACGAAGCATATCGGGGATAGACCTGATTTTCCCGGGGGGGGGGATCGGGTAAAACCTGACAGATGGACTGCCAGAAGTAGGGGAAATCCCTGTACAGCAGGGGAACAGCGCCGATGAGCGCCGTTTGCCGGGCCGTGGAGGGCGCTCAGACGCCACCGGAATGGATCTCACGGCGAGGGTCTGAGGGGGTGCAACTTCGGTGGCCCGACGAAAGTCCCGGACCCCGACCCCTGTGCGGTTCGCTGCGGCCCCTGGTGGATGTCTTCCGCGGGCTACAGATCCTGCAGCAATCCGCGGTCGAGGGCGTAGCGGACCAGGTCGGCGCGCGAGCGGAACCCCATCTTCTCGACCAGCCGCGCCTTGTGGGTCTCCACAGTCTTCACGCTGATGAAGAGCTTCTCGGCTACTTCCTGGTTGGTGTGCCCAAACGCCAGCAACGTGAGGACCTCCAGCTCCCGGTCGCTGGGGGTGGCTCGTTCCTCGGGGTCAGGCTTCGGCTGCGTCCCCAGGTAGCCCTCCAACACGCTCCGGGCGACCGAGGGGTGCAGGAAGACCTCGCCGCGGTGGACCGCCCGGATGGCATCGACGAGTTTGGTATCCGCCGCCCGCTTGCTCACGTAGCCGGTGGCCCCGGCCTCCAATATCTGGCGCACGTGGCGCTGGTCCTCATGCATCGTTAGCGCAAGGACCCGCGCCTTGCACCCTGCTTCCCGGATCCGGCGGGTGACCCCAATCCCGTTCAGCCCGGGAAGGGAGAGATCCATGAGGACCACGTCGGGCTGCTCTCGCTGGACCATTTCCAGACCGTCCGTACCGTTGGCGGCCTCTCCCACCACAACCATGTCTTCCTGGTGCTCCAGGAGAGCCTGCACGCCCGAGCGAAGCACCGTGTGATCGTCTATGAGCGCAATCCGGATCGGCGTCAAGGTCGTGCCTCCGAAGCGGGCGCAGGACAGGGGATGTCCACAAACACCGTGGTTCCCAGCCCTGGGGCCGACTCTATGGTTAGTTTGCCTCCTACAAGCGCCGCGCGTTCCTGCATGCCGAACAACCCCAAGTTCTCGTCGCCTCCCGCGGCCGCAAAGACCTCGTCCACGAGGAACCCTCTGCCGTCGTCTTCGACGATCGCCACGACCGAATCGCTGCGCCGAGTCAGCACCACGCTCAGGCGCTCGGCGTCGGCGTGCCGGGTGGCATTGGTAAGCGCCTCCTGGCAGATCCGGTAGAGCGTAATCTCGACCTCCGGCGACAACGGCGCCTCCCATGTTCCCAGGGCCTGGAAGTCTACCGGAATCTGCATTCGGTTCTGGAACTCCTCCACGTGGTGCTCAATCGCCGCTACCAACCCGAGGTCGTCCAGCAGCGTGGGGCGTAGTTCGAGCGAGAGGCGGTGGACGCCTTCAAGAGTCTGTGCCACCGTCTCGCGCAACCGGTGCGTCCGCGCCCGGGTCTCTTCCATGTCGGTCGCAGTTTCCAGGGCTTTCAGTTCGACTGCCAGCGACGTGAGCGACTGGCTCGTATGGTCGTGCAACTCCCGGGCCACGCGCTTCCGCTCCTCCTCCTGCGCCGTGATGACTTGCTGCAGCAGTTCCGCTCGCATATGCTCCTTGTGCTCGATTTCCTCCCGGTAGACCGTCAGGCGCTCGCACATCAGGTTGAACACTCGGGAGAGCTGCCCGATCTCGTCGTCGGCGTGAATGGCGGCACGGCCGGCGAAGTCGCCCTTGGCGACCGCCGCCGCTACCTCCGTCAGGTCGCGCAGCGGGCGCGTGAGAATTCCGGTCAGCAAATAGGCGGCAAACATCGCTCCCAGCGCGATGAGCAGGGACGCGACCAGCATGCTGCTGGTCATCTGCACCAGTCGGTCGTGGAACCAGTCCTCCGTCACCCCCACCTGGACCCACCCAACGTCGCGGCGAAGCGGCCGCATGGCGATATCGCGAACGGGGCCCCCGTCCCTCTCGTAGAAGGCAATCCGGAGTGCCGGCGACTCGCCGACGACGGGAAGCGAAAGCACCTCGAGCGGCACGGGTCCCGCAAACGTGTGCGCCAGAACGCGCCCCCTGTTGTCTCGGAACACCACGTACCGGACGCTGCGATTGGACTCCGCGAAGCTCTGCGCCACGTCGCGCAGCGCAGCCCGGTCGCGGGCGAGCAGCTTGGCTTCCGCGTGCCGCACCGCGTTGCGGGCGGCGTAGACGCCGACAGCCTCGGTCTCCTCGCGCAGAGTGCGCATGAACGCGACGTTGAGCTCCCAGGTCACGCCCAGTCCCAGGAACACCGCCACGCCCAACGCGATGCCCATGATCTTAGTGCGGATGCTGGCGCCAAGCGCCCAGTCCACGAAGGGGCTGCGGGAGCGATCTTGCACCATAAGGGAGACCTCCTTACGCCTGCTGCCAGGCCGCGAGGGCGTCCGCCAGCCCGTCGATCGTGTGTTCCGAGGCCTCCACGGCGACCGTGAGCCCGTACTCCTCAGCAGTGCGGGAGGTGACGGGGCCAATGGACGCACAGACAACCTCTGCTGGCAGCGCGTGTGCCGCCTCTTCGCCGACCAGCTTGACGAAATTGTGCACAGTGGAGCTGGCGGTGAAGGTGAGTACGTCCACCTCGCCACTTGCGACGAGCTGCTTCAGCATGTCGGCCGAGCGCTCATCGGCCACTGTCCGGTACACCGGCACGACGTCGACGTGCGCGCCGCGCTCGGCCAGTTTCTCGGGGATCAGTTCGCGCGCTTCCAGTGCGCGCGGCAACAAGACGCGCTTGCCTGCCAGGTCGTGTTCGGCGAACGCTTCGACAACCGATTCGGCCACAAACCGCTCGGGAACCAGCTCGGGGCGCAGCCCGAACTGCCGGAGCGCGTCGCCCGTGGCGGGGCCGATGGCGCAAAGCTGCACGCCGCCAAATGCGCGGGCGTCCAAGCCAAGCACGTCCAGTCGCCGGCGGACGTGCTGGACGGCGTTCACGCTGGTGAAGACGACCCAGTCGTAGGTGGCCAGTTGCCGGAGGGCCGAGTCGACTTCGGCGTAGTCGGCGAGGTCCTCGATCCGGATCGTCGGCGCTTCCGTCACGCTGGCGCCGAGGGCTTCCAGCTTCTCCGTCAAGGCGCTGGCTTGCTCGCGCGAACGGGTCACCACGACGCGCTTGCCGAACAGCGGCCGCTGATCGAACCACTTGAGTTGCTCGCGGAGCGCGACAACTTCTCCGACGACGATGAGTGCGGGCGACTTCAGCCGGGCCGCGGCGACACGCTCGACAATGTCGGCCAGCGTGCCGGTGACCACCCGCTGTTTGGGCGTTGTCCCCCAGCGAACCAGCGCGACCGGCGTGCCGGCAGGTCGCCCATTGGCTACGAGGTTCTCGACGATGTGCGGCAGATTGCCGACGCCCATGAGAAACACCAGCGTGTCCACTCCGGTCGCCAACCGGTCCCAGCGAATGGATGACTCGCCTTTCGTCGGGTCCTCGTGTCCGGTGATCGCCGCAAAGCTGGTCGCCACGCCGCGATGGGTCACGGGAATGCCGGCATAGGCGGCGGCCGCGATGGCGGAGGTGACGCCGGGGACGATCTCGAAGGGCACGCCCACTTCGAGAAGCGCCAGCGCCTCCTCCCCACCCCGACCGAACACGAAGGGGTCGCCGCCCTTCAGCCGGCAGACGGTCTTCCCTTCCAGCCCCAGCCGGACGAGCAGTTGGCAGATCTCGTCCTGGGTCAGCGTGTGGGCATCGGGCTCCTTGCCGACGTAGATCCGCTCGGCGTCCGGCCGCGCTTCCGCCAGCAGCCGATCATTGGCGAGACGGTCGTAGACCAGGGCGTCCGCTTCGCGCAGGCACTGCAGCCCGCGAACTGTGAGCAGACCGGGATCTCCCGGCCCCGCACCCACCAGGTAGACTCGGCCAACTCCGGTATCTCTCAAAGCTCACCCTCCGCAGTCTGCTCGCGCGAAGGCGCGTGCTCGCGCAGAGCCGCCTGCGCGCGCAGAGCCGACAGGATCTCCTCGCCGCCGCGACTCAAGAGCTTCTCGGCCAGCCGCTGCCCGAGGGATTCCGGTTCCCCCGCCGGGCCAGTAGCCGAGTCGCGCACGAAGCGCGCGCCGTCCGGGTCGGCAACGAACCCGTGCAAAGTCAGCGTATCACCGGCGGTCTCCAAGTACGCACCGATGGGTACCTGGCAGCCGCCCTCCAGACTCGCCAGCAGAGCGCGCTCCGCAGCCGTGGCGGTGAAGGTCGTTTCGTCGTTCAGCACGCGCAGCAGCCCAAGCGTCTGCTGGTCAGCCGTCCGCGCCTCGATGGCCAACGCGCCTTGACCGACCGCGGGGAGCCACTCGGGGGGCGTCAGTGCGTGCGAGACGCGGGCGCCCCGGCCCAACCGCAGCAGCCCGGCAGCCGCGAGGAGGAGGGCGTCGTACTGCCCTTCGTCAAGTTTCCGCAGCCGAGTGTCTACATTGCCGCGAACGTCGGCGACCTCCACGTCGGGCCTCAGATACAGGAGTTGCGCTTGCCGGCGCAGGCTGCTCGTGCCGACAACCGCACCCTCTGGGAGCGGCAGCCCCCCAACGAGGTCGCTGGTGCCGCCTTCAGGCAGCACCAGCGCGTCGCGCGGGTCGACCCGCGGAGGCACAGCCGCGAGGCACAGCCCCTCCGGCAGCGCGGTAGGCAAGTCCTTCATCGAATGGACGGCGAGATCGACTTCGCCGGCCAGCAGCGCCGCCTCAATCTCCTTCACAAACAGTCCCTTGCCCCCAACCTGGCTCAGCGCCACGTCGAGGAGCTTGTCGCCCTTCGTCTTGATCAGGACAAGCTCGACCGACAGCCCGGGGTGCGCCAAGCGAAGCTGCTCAGCCGCCCAGTTGGACTGGACAAGCGCCAGGGCGCTACTCCGGGTCCCGATTCGCAGTCCCTCGCTCAAAGGTATCCCACCTCTCAACGCGCTGCGCACGCGACCAAGTGGCCAGCGCCCTTGTTCTGCGTCAAGTCGCGCCAGTCAGTCAGATCGGTCCGACCCGGCTGAGCGCCTGCTGGGCGCAGGCAGACCCGCGGCGACTGGCCGACCCAGTGGGAGGCACACAGTCGGCCCGGTTGCTGGAATCGCGCAGTTGCGCAACTGTGCGATTCGGCGCCCGACACCGGCACGGCGTGGGCTCCGGCGGGGTCGGGCGAATTCCACACTTGCGCAGGTGTGCGGCTATTGGCGACGCCGCGGTGCGGGGTCTTCCGGAGGTTGTGTCGGACGCCAAAGAACGTGAGTAGCACCGCCGCGAAGCCGGCCAGGATCAGCCAGTTTGCCCGGCGGCCGCGCCAATGCCGGCAGAGGCGCAGGTACAGATAGACCGCATACACCAGCCAGGTAGCCAGCGAGAGCATCACCTTCGGGTCGCCGTGAGAGAGGAGGTCCCGCCCCGACGAGAGGAACCAGGCAACGCCGGTGATGAGCCCCAGCGTAAGCAGCGGGAACCCGAAGACCACCAGCCGGAACACCCACTTGTCCGTCGTCTCCAGCGGGGGCAGCGGGCGCGAGAGACGGCGGAGCAGATGGCGCTTGAGCAGTTGGTCGTGGATCAGGTAGAGCAACGCGCCCGCAAACGCCAGAGTGAAGGACACGTAGGCCAGCAGGATGATCGGGACGTGCACCAGCAGCCAGCTCGAAGTCAGCTCGGTGTTGGCCACTTTGCCGGAGTTCACAAACGAGCAGACCCCCATCAGGAACGCGAAGGGAGCAAGCACCACGCCCGCCGCCTGAATTCGAAGCGCCGGCGCCATCAATGCGAAGAGGAAGGCCAGCGCCATCGCGAAGAAAGACAGGGCCTCAACGGTCTGCGTGAACGGAGCGCGGTGCAGCCCCAGCCCGTTCGTGAGGATCGCGAGAAAGTGAAGCGACGCGGCCACGGCAAGGGCTTGACCCGCGACCTCTCCCAGCCGCGGCTTGCGCAGCAGCACAAACGCCGGATAGAGAGCGGTTGCGACTACGTACGCGGCCAACGCCACCAACAGAAACGCCGAACTGAGGGTTGCCCACATCACGGTTGCCGTTCCTCCTCTTCGTTTTCCAGGTTGAACAATCGGCGGATGGTGGCAAGTTCCCGCGCCGCGGTGCCAGACTCGCCGATCTGCCGGAGGTAGGTGAGCACGTCATGCAGGATCTTCGTCCGCACCCGCTTCGCCATTGCGCGCACGAGTTCTTGCTCTCGCTCGGTCAGCGACGGCAGTTTGTTGAGCACGGCTTCGGCCTCGTCGGTGGAGAGGCGCTCGTACTTCGTGGTCAGCTCCTGCACCGTCGGGCGGACGGCGAGGGAACGAAGCCAGGCGGCGAAGCCTTGCGCCTCCTCTGCGACGATCGCCTCAACCTGCCGAACCTCCTGACCGCGGCCGGCCCGGTTGTACTCAACAATTTCCGAGAGGGCGTCGATGTTGTAGAGATACACATCGGGCAGCCGGCCCACAGCGGGGTCGATGTCGCGGGGGACGGCCAGATCGATCAAGAACATGGGGCGGAAGTGTCGCGCCTTGAGCGCGCCCTTGAGCAGGGGCACGTCCACAACGTAGTGCGGAGCGGCGGTGGAACTGATGACGATGTCCACTTGGGGGAGGTGTGCGGCGATCTTCTCGTAGGGGATTGCCGAGCCATTCAGTTCGCGAGCCAACTCGACGGCGCGCTCGAACGTGCGATTCGCCACAAAGGCTGCCTCGACGCCTTGGCTTAGCAGGTGACGGGCCGTGATTGTGTTGATCTTGCCCGCGCCCAGAATGAGCACGCGCTTCCCGTTGAGGTCGCCGAAGATGGACAGCGCCAGCTCGACCGCCGCAGACCCCACCGAGACGGTCCCCTCGCCGATGCGCGTCTCCGTGCGGGCGCGCTTCCCCACGTTCAGCGCGCGCTGGAACAGCTCGGCCAGGAGGCGTTGCGCCGTGCCGGCGTCCAGCGCCTCGCGGTAGGCGTCTCGAACCTGTCCGAGAATCTGCGATTCGCCGGTCACCATCGAGTCGATTCCGGAGGCAACCCGGAACAGATGTCCCGCCGCCTCGGCGTCTTGGTGCCAGTACGCATGCTTCAGCAAGACGGCGCCGTCGAAGCCTCGGTACTTGCCGAGGAATTCGAGGGTCGCAGCGGCCGCGCCCGCCGGCTCCTCGACTGCCAGATAGAACTCCGCCCGGTTGCAGGTAGACAGGATCACGCACTCCCGCGCGCCCACTCCCTGCAGCAAATCGCGCACCCCGTCGGCAATCTGCGTCGAGGCGAAGGCGAGCTTCTCCCGCACCTCGACAGGCGCCGTGCGATGGTTGACCCCGACGATCAGGACATGCATGCTCGGAGCACTTCCTCCGCCTGATCGCGCTTGCCCTGACGCAGCAAGTCGAGCGCCTCACTCTCGATCATTCGTTCATACACCGGCCGGCGGGCGGCTTCGTTTGGGAACCGGTCCTTGACCTCCGGCCGGAATTCGCCCATGAGCTCCGCCAACTGGCCGTGGGCCGGGGTGACGATCTCCTCGAGCCGCTTCCGAAGCCGCTTTGCCAGCGCCGGGCTGGTGCCGGTGGTGGAGATGGCAAGACTCACCGGTCCCCGCCGGATAGTGGAAGGAACGAAGAACGTGCACAGGTCTGGTTGATCCACCACGTTGACCGGAATCCCTCGCGCGGACGCTTCCCGGTACGCCAACTCGTTGGTCGTCGGGTCATCGGTAGCGGCGATGCAGAGCGCGACCCCACTCAGGTCTTCCGGCACGAACCCGCGGCGCAGCACGGTGAGGTCGCCCGACCGCGCCAGCGCTTCCAGCGCCGGAGTCAGGGCCGGTGCAACCACCGTGACGCAAGCATCGCATTCGCGCAGTGAGGCGACCTTGCGTTCGGCGACGTTGCCGCCGCCCACAACAAGGCAGGCGCGCGCGGCGATCTTCAGTTCTATGGGGTAGAGATTCACGATTCGGGGCGATTGGTGGCAGGGGCGGTCAGGACCCGGGTTCCCTCGTCGGCGGGTCGAACGCGGTCTGCGCGGTGCGACGTGGTCAGTGCGGAGCCGTCTCGCCGGCTTCCTTCTTCGCCTGGTACTTCGAGGGGCATTTCACGAGCAACCGGTCGGAGTGGAAGGCGCCGCCCTGGAACTTGCCGATCACGACAAGCTCTTTGGCCTGCTCGAAGTTCCCGGGCTTGATGCCATGGTACACGACCGGCATCTTCTGGCCGGCCTCGTCCACCACGTCGAACAGGAACGCCTGTGTCTTCTCATCGAAATGATCGGTGCCGGGGACGCGCGCTCCTCGCACCTGCACTGTTCTGCCGGACTGCTCTGCTTCTGCGAAGCCGACGTACGGCGTTAGGGACTTCTTGAAGGAAGAGCCGCCGAGTACCGCAAAGCTGGCGATGACGGCAGCACCGATTATGTGGCCGGGCTTCATTCGGGCTTCTCCAGTTTGCGCTTCAGCGCCTCAACTTGGCGGCTCAGCGTCCATAGGTAGGCGAACAGGCCCACCCAGACGATCAATGAAACAACAGCAACAGGGATCAACAGCCGACCTCCAACTCGGGGGGAGCGGACGGCGCCAGGGGAGTCAGCGCTCCGCAGCCAGCCGCCTGACTTGCACGCTGAGTCCGTAGATCCAGGCGTACAGGCCGGTAAACACCGCCATGGCGTAGAAGAACACTGTTCGGAACATCGGATCCATCCCGCCCCGTTTGGCGATCACGTCGGGGTGGATGGAGTGCATCGCCGGGATTCTGGGAACGACGAAGAAAAGGAATGTGCCGGCGACGATGGACAGCAGCGCGTAGACGGCAGACACGCCGGCGCGCGTCTCGGGATCGACAACGGCCCCGCGAAGCGCCCGGTAGGCGGCGTACATGAGCAGCAGAATCGCCAGCGAGGTCTGCCGGGGATCCCAGTGCCAGTACGCGCCCCACGTCGCCTTCGCAAACACGGCCCCGGTGACTGCAGCGATGACGCAGAAGAAAAGGCCCAACTCGATGGCAACGGCTGATTTCAGGTCGGACTCCGAGTCCCGCCGCTTCAGGTACCGGCCGCCATGGACCGCAGCCACGACAAAAGACAGGAACGAAACCAGCGCGCAGGGCACGTGGAAGAACATGACGCGTGCCAGGTTCCCGTCCCCGAACATGCTCTCGAAGTCGCCGCTGGGCGGGACCACCACAAAGGCCAGGACGATCAGCACCGCCATGGCGACGCCAATCACGAGCTGAAATGGCTTGGAAGAACTCATTGGCGCGTTGGTACAGACGTGGTCGTCACGCAGTCCAGAGGTGTTCGAACAGCATCAGGGAGGCGGTGACAACAATCCCTGAATAGGATAGCAGGATTCTCAGATCCCCGGCGGCTTGCGCCCACGGCGCCCCCGTCAGGGCCGCAGCGGTGGCGTTCACCGCGCTGATGAGAACGGGAAGCAGAATGGGTAGACACAGCACTGCGTAGAGCGCTCCCCCCGAACTGGCCTTGGCCACCAGCGCGGCGCAGATCGTCGCGCCAGCGGCCACGCCCAGCGTGCCGAGGGCGGCCGTCAGCAGGAACAGCGGCCAGTTCCGGCACTCCGCCATGAGCAGGCCAAAGAACAGGGGCAGCACGACCACTTCCACCAGCGCCAGGGTCGCCAGGTTGGCCAGCAGCTTCCCGACGAACACGGCCTCCGGTGGCGCGGCTAAGCGAAGGGCGTCGGCCGTTTTCGTCTCCTCTTCGCGGACGAA